>Ga0187867_10000756_pt1 | contig 28570 bp, 15 predicted proteins | sample June2016WEW_13_1_FD_132976 | JGI IMG/M metagenome (GOLD analysis project Ga0187867, IMG submission 132976) | Peatland microbial communities from SPRUCE experiment site at the Marcell Experimental Forest, Minnesota, USA - June2016WEW_13_10 | ecosystem: Environmental > Terrestrial > Soil >... | reverse complement strand
GGTTGATGATTGACGGTGCGGCGGCGTTCCCCCCGTTGTGGCCTGGATCTACGAGGACGACCTTGCCGTCGAGGCTCCCGCCCGCGGTAGGGGGAAACCGTCCAGGGCCGCCGCTGCTGCTCATCGGCACCGCCGGGGGTGAGGAGTCATTCCCGCTCGCTGGATCCGGGGTGCGGCCAGGCACTGGACGGCCAGACACTGGCCGGGCCGGCACCGCCGGGTTCCCGGCAACCGTGGCTGAGGCCGAGGGCGCCGCGGCCATGCCGCGCGATGCGGTGGCCGGACTGCTGGATTGACCGGTAAACGCGTGAGCCACTTCCGGGCCTGTGCCCGCGCATGCGGTAAGGACCAGGCAGAATGTAAGGAGGACCCACGCGACTCTCAGCATCTGTGACTCATGGTAAACGGAAATTACTCTCCGGCGGGACAAGTTCCCAGGACAGACGTGAGGGCCTGGCGGAGCCAGTGGGCGGCTGACTCGGGGGAGTCGGGCGCGCTCGTGTGCCGGGCCGCGACGTACAGATCCGGGCGGACCAGGAGCATGCCGCCGTCGGAGATCTCGCGGAGTTCGGCCCACGTGCCGTACGGGTCCTCGAACGGCTGGCCCGGGCCGACCGAGACCGCGCTGATGAGCAGGCCCGTCTCGGCCGAGAACGCGTCCGCCGCGTCCAGCCAGGCCTGCCCGCCGATCCCGGTCCACACGCTGAAGGTCCCGCGCCCGGCGAGATCCAGCGTGGAGACGCGATGCCCGGCGCGGGTGACCCAGGTGTGCGGCAGCTTCGCACCGGGCCAGGTGGTGGGCTGGGCGTACAGCTCCGGGTCCCGGGTGAAGGCGGGCATCGCCGTGCCGTCACCGATGACGGCCGCCGAGGCGTAGCGGTGGTTGTGCTCGACGCCGTGGGCGTCGAACTCGTACGCCTTGTACGCGATGGCCTCGCGCAGCCTCTCGCGGATCTTCTCGCCTTCCGGGCCGGGCGCCTTGCGCAGCGCAAGCTGCCGGTTCAGCTTGCCGACGTCGGTGGTGTCGTCGACGTCGAGGGCCGCGACGATGCGGCCGGTGTCGGCGATGCTCTGGTTGGCCCGCTCCACGATCTGCCGCGCGACCGGGGCCCGCTCGGTGTTGTAGGTGTCCAGCAGCGCCGGGCTGGCCAGGCCCTGCAGGACGTGATGCAGCTTCCAGGCCAGGTTGTAGGAGTCCTGGATCGAGGTGTTGGAGCCGAGCCCGTTGGTCGGCGGGTGGCGGTGCACGGCGTCGCCGACGCAGAACACCCGGCCGCGGGCCACCGTGGTGGCGAAGTGGTGGTTCACCGTCCACGGCAGCCGGGAGGTGACCCGCATCTCGAAGTCCTCGGTCCCGACCAGCTGCACGGCCAGTTCGCGGGCGAACTCGTCGGTGATCTCGGGCGGGCCGGCGGCCACCTCGTAGCCCCACATCAGCATCCACTCGGTCCACGGCTTGATCATCCGCAGCACGCCGAGCCCGACGCCCTCCTTCTCGGCGCCCGGCTGCACCATCCAGTACAGGACCGACGGCCGGTACTCGACGAAGCGGCTCAGGTCGGCCTCGAAGATGATGTGCAGCGCGCCGCCTACCGCGCCCGGCCCCTCGAACGGCAGGTCCAGGTCGGCCGCGACCTTGCTGCGTGCGCCGTCCGCGCCGACCAGGTACTTCGAGCGGATCGGGTACGTCGCGCCGGTCAGCCGGTCGCGGACCTGGGTGGTGACACCCGAGTCGTCCTGGGCGTGCGACAGGTACTCGGTGTCGAACCGGACCTTGGCCCCCCTGGCCTGTGCCCCCTGCACCATCACCGGCTCGGTGATGGTTTGCGGGGCGTCCAGCATCGTGCACGGGCTCTGCAGCTCGTAGTCGTGGTGCCGCCGGGTGTCGGTGCCCCACGACGGGATCCGGCCCAGCTCCTCACCGGCCAGGCTGGTGCAGAACGTCGTGTTGCCCATCCACTCCCACGGCGTGGCCTCGCGCATCAGCCGCTGCTCCAGGCCCATGTCGCGCAGCGTCTCCATGGTCCGCTGGTTGGTGATGTGGGCCCGGGGCGTGTCGGACAGGTGCCCGTACCGGGTGATGACCATGGTCGCTGTCCCGTACGTGGCCAGGAACAGTGCGGCTGCGGCCCCGCCCGGCCCGGATCCGACCACGAGCACGTCGGTCTCCACTGCAGGTGCGTCGTTGCTCACGGAACGGCTCCTCTTTGATGTCCCGGAAAATCGGCTCACCGGTGCGGACGGGTGTACGCATAGCGGCATGGGGCGGTTCTGGCAGTACGATGCCCGCGCGGACATGGCACTGTCAAGGGTACGCAGGCTGGGTCGATACGAAGGGCAGAAGGGCATGGCCGGTCGTGGTGAGGGACCCGACTTCGTCGAGTCGCTGGCCCGCGGTCTGGACGTGCTGCAGTGCTTCAGTGCCGGGCGGCCACGGATGAGCCTCAGCGAGGTCGCCGCGGTCTCGGGCCTGGCCCGGCCGACCGCGCGGCGTCTGCTGCTGACCCTGGAGGAACTGGGGTTCGTCCGTCTCGCCGAGGGCCAGTTCTCGCTCACGCCCCGGGTCCTGTCGCTGGGCATGGCGTTCGTGGCCTCGCTGGGCCTCTGGGAAGTCGGCCGCCCTCACCTCGAGCGGCTCGTCGCCCAGACCGGCGAGTCGTCGTCCATGTCCCAGCTGGACGGCTCGGACATCGTGTACGTCGCCCGGGTCGCCGTGCCCAAGCTGATTACGCTCCGCGTCGAGATCGGGACCCGGTTCCCCGCGGCCTACACGTCGCAGGGCAAGGTCCTGCTGGCCGCCCTCGGCCCGGGCGAGCTGGCGCGCGTGCTGGCCCAGCCGAGCCGCTCCGGGCTGCCGCGGTTCCTGCCCCGGGACCCGCAGGCGTTCGGCGAGGAGCTGTGCACGATCCGGGCCCGCGGGTGGGCCCTGGCCGACGAGGAGCTCGCGCCGGGCATCCGGTCGATCGCCGCGCCGGTGCGGGACGGCACTAGCGCGGTGCGGGCGGCCATGAACGTGACCGTGCACGCGGCGGAGACGAGCGTGGAGCGGCTGACCGGGGACTATCTGCCGCTGCTGCTGCGGACGGCCGGGGATGTGTCGGCCGACTGGGCGCTGTGGCAGTCGCGGCCCTACTCGGAGGTGCGCTCCGGCCAGGGTGTCTCGTCAACCGGCGGACGGTCGTCCGGGTAGTCAACCGGCGGACGGTCGTCCTGGTAGTGATCCACCGGCGCGGCCCAGGTCTCAGGTCCCAGGTCCCAGGTCCCAGGTCAGCGCCCCCCCGCCGGACACTCGGGACTTTCGTCCGCTTTAATTATCGCCAGGGTCCAAACAATCTTTTTCCCCAAGCTTTTTCGGCAAGATTTTCTGAATAGCCGGTTAATCCTCTTCGATGTAGCGAAAGGCCCGCTGAGTGCCTGCCGAGACTGGCGGCGAATACCCGCCTCGCCCGCTGGCCATGCTGGCCGCCCTGGGCCGGATGGCGGGCTCCAACCTCATCGGCCGCGTGACCTCGACCCCGGATGGGGTCCGCGACGCGAACGAGGCGTTCCTGCGCATCGCCGGGTGCACCCGCCTGGAGCTGGAGGAGGGCGTGGTCCACTGGCGCGCGCTCACCCCGCCGGAGTGGACGAACCTGGACGACGACGCCGTCGCGGATCTGAAGGCCTACGGGAGCTACGGGCCGCACCTGAAGGAGTACCTCCGCCGGGACGGGACCCGCCTGACCGTCGAGGTGGCCGGTGCGCTCATCAGCGACGAGCCGCTGACCTGGGTGACGTTTGTCCGGGACACGACGCTGCTGCCCGGGGCCGAACTGCTCACCGGCAGCGGCGAGTGGCTGGCCGCCCTGGCCACCGATCTGGCCCGGGATATAGCGGTCAGCGACGTCGCGCGGACATTGATCAGCCACGTGCGGCGGTCCCTGGGGGCGAGCGGGGCGGTCATCCTGGACGTGCTCCCGGGAGGCCAGGCCATGCGCCGGGTGCTGTCGGACGGGATCGCCGGGCCGGCCGCCCATGACTACGCGGAGTTCGCGACCACGGTGGACGCGCCCGCCACCCGCGCCTGGCGCAGCCGTGAGCTGATCTCCTACCCGGACCCGGAGGCGTTCGACGAGGCGTTCCCGGGCCTGGCCGGCATCCGGGCGGCCGGCGAGGTCAGCGCACTGCTGGCCACCCCCCTGATCACGGGCGACCAGGTGACCGGGGTGCTGACCGTCTACTGGGCGGCCCCGCATGAGCTGCACGCCACCGAGCGGGCCTACATCACCAGCCTGGCCGGGTCGGCCGCGCAGGCGCTGGCCCGCGCCCGGCTCCTCGAGGCCGAGCGGGCGGCCCGCGTACGGCTCCAGGCCCTGCAGGCGGTCACCGCGGGGCTGGCCACCGCGGTGACCTCGGACCAGATCGCCGGGATCCTCGCGGACGAGGGACTGAGCCTGGTCGCCGGGCACGGGGTGGTGGCCGTCCTGGACGGCACGGGTGAGGTCCTCCGCACCCGCACAACGCCCAATTTCCCGGCCGGCATCAGGCGTGCCTACGCCGAGATCCCAGTCCGGGACGCGGACCGAACGCCCATCGGGTGGACGGTGCGCACGGGGCAGGCGCTGATGCTGACCTCGATGGAGGAGATCACCGCCCGCTTCCCGGATGCGGCCCACACCCACGAGGCCACCGGGACCGCGAGCGTGCTGAACATCCCGGTGCACGCGGGCGGCCGCACCATCGGCGCGCTCGCCTTCGGGTTCGCGGACGAGGGGCCGCCGGGGGACGACCTCATCTCGGTCGCCGAGACCCTGGCCGAGCTGACCGGTCAGGCGCTCGAACGGGCGCGCCTGTACGAGACCGAGCATGCGGCGGCCCACCAGCTTCAGCAGGCCCTGCTGCCCCAGCTCCCGGCGGAGTTGCCCGGGGTCGGCATCGGCACGAGCTACCGCCCGGCCCGGCAGGGGCATGAGGTCGGCGGCGACTGGTACGACGTCTTCGAACTGCCGGACGGCAAGATCGGCTGCGCCGCGGGAGACGTGGTCGGGCATGACCTGGCCGCGGCCGTCGCCATGGGCCGCCTGCAACTGCTGCTGCGCTACACCGCGCGCAGCGGCGCTCAGCCCGCGGCGGTCCTGGCCGCCCTGGATCAGGCGTCCCCGGAGCTCAGCGGAACGGACTTCGCCACCGTCGTCTACGCCGAGTACGACCCGGCCGCGCTGACGCTGACCTACGCCTGCGCCGGTCATCCGCCACCCCTGCTGGTCGAGGGCGATGCCGTGACCTACCTGGAAGGCGGCCGGTCCGGCGCGCTCGGGATCGGTCTGGCTGCGGAGCAGGCCACGGTGGCGGTGAAGCCGGGGGCCCGGCTTGTCCTGTACACCGACGGGCTGATCGAGCGCCGGACGGAGGCGATCGACGTCGGCTTCGACCGGCTCGCCAGGGCCGCCGGCCAGAACCTGGCCCTTGACATCGACGCGTGGTGCCAGGGCCTGCTGACCGCCATGACCCAGGGCGAAACCCTGGCCGACGACGTGGCGCTGGCCTGCATCGAACTGCGCGGCCTGCCCGAGGTCAGGACCCGATAATGGCCATCGCCGCGCCGAGGACGACGAACATCGTCCCGCCGGCTGACCGGCGCGGATGGGCGGGCCAGCCGACCTGCAGCAGAACCAGTGGCGGGCCAGCCGGCTGAGGGACGACCGCCTCCTTCCGCAGCTCCGGCCAGTCGAGTGCGGACACTGGCTCTGGCGTGGCTAGCTTGTCCGCTAGCCCGCCGCCGCGCGGTGACGCCCAGGTACGCGTCCTGCCTGCTCACCGGGCGGTATAGTCGGCCGCGGGTGAGCCGGGAAGCCTGGTCGGCATCGCTGGGGGTCAGGGGCTCGTCATGCGTGGTCGTAACTCGTCGTCGGCACTCGGTGCCCACTGGCGTGCCGAGGTGCTGCGGACCAACCTGTGGCTGGTTCCGTCGATCGAGGTCCTCGCGGCCATCGCGCTGTTCGCCGCCACGACCAGCCTGGATCACGCCGCCTACCGCGGCGAGTTCGGCCTCCCCTCGTGGTTCATCAGCGGCACCGCGGACGCTGCCCGGCAGATCCTCACCGCGATCGCCGCCGCCGTCATCACCGTGGTCGGGGTCGTGTTCTCGATCATCCTGGTGACCCTGACCCTGGCGTCCACCCAGTTCGGGCCCCGGATGCTGCGGAATTTCATCCGTGACCGCGGCACGCAGCTGACGCTCGGGACGTTCGTGGCCACGTTCGTGTATGCCGTGCTGGTCCTCGTCTCGATCGGCCCGGGATCCCACGGGGATTTCGTGCCGCACATCGGCGTCACGGTCACACTCACGCTGATCGTCGCGGACATGGCCGTGCTGATCTACTTCATCCATCACACGGCGACGTCGATCCAGCTGCCGCAGGTGATCGCCAGCATCGCCCGCGACCTGTCCGATGCCATCGAGGTGCAGGGCGGCCCGGACAGTCATCTCGGCCTGGCCGGGGACAAGGAGCGCGGTCCTTCAGCGGCGGAACTGATCCTCCGCATGGAGCAGGGCGGCGGGGTGGTCAGGGCGCCGGCGAGCGGCTATCTGCAGTTCATCCGGCACCGGAGCCTCGTGCAGTTCGCGGCCGAGGCGGACGCGGTCATCGTCCTGGACTACCGGCCTGGCCATTTCCTGGTCCAGGGGCACCCGTTCGCCTTGGTATGGCCGCCCGAGGCGGCCGGGCGGGTGAGCGATGCGCTCGGGCGTGCGCACGTTACCGGCCCCTACCGGACCCTCACGCAGGACATCTCCTTCGGCATCGACCAGCTGGTCGAGATCGCCATCCGGGCGCTGTCCGCCGCAGTTAATGACACCTTCACGGCGCTGACCTGCATCGACTGGCTGGGTGACAGCCTCTGCCAGATCACGGTCAGGTGGCATCCGGCCCGGGCGCACCGGGACAGCCAGGGGTTCATCCGGGTCATCACCGCCGAGCCGAGCCACGAGCGCCTGGTACAGCGTGCGTTCGAGAAGATCCGCCAGGGGAGCCTGGGGATGCCCGCAGTGATGATCCGCCAGCTCGAAGCGCTCGCGAAGATCATGGCCGAGACGTCCAGCGCCGGGCAGCGCCGGGTCCTCCTCGAGCAGGCGGCCATGATCCAGCGGGCCAGCGAGCGCTCGGTGCCCGAGAAAGCGGACCGGGACGATGTCCTGCGGCGGTACGAGGCCGTACTGACCGCTGACTCCCGGCTCGCGGGGCGCGAGGCGGCCGCGGGCATCACCCAGGAGCCAGGCGCCTAAGCGCTAAAGGCCGGAACCAGCCGCCGTGGGCGCGCCGGCGGTTAGACACTGGTGTAACGGCGATGATGGTGACATGGCCCCCGAGTGCCGCGCGATCCCTGTGGTACCCGGGCCCGAGCACAGGGGAGGTGTCGCGTGAGCATCGGCGAGACCCTGGCGCAAGCCCGTCACCAGGCAGGTCTCAGCGTGGCCCAGGTCAGCGAGCAGACCCGGATCAGGCCGCTGATCATCCGCGGGATGGAAGCCGACGACTACTCGATGTGCGGCGGCGACTTCTACGCCCGGGGGAACATCCGCGACATCGCCGAGGTCGTCGGGGCTGAGGCGGAGCCGCTGATCGAGGAGTACGACCGGACTCACCAGGCAGCCGGGCCCGTGGCCGCGACCAGCCTCGACGAGCTGCTCGACCGGTCCCGGCCGCAGTGGTCGCAGTGGCACCGCCGGCCGATGTTCATGCTGGTGTTCGGCGTGGCGGCCGTCGTGATCGCGCTCGGGTTCGTCGGCTACCAGCTGATGGGGGCGCCGCGGCCCAGCCCGTCCGGCGTCGCCGTCGCCGCGAACAGTAACGTCCGGTCCAGCCAGGCCGGGAGCGCGTCCGCGGGGCGGCCGGACGCGGCACGGTCCGCGCGGGCGAGGACCGGCTCGAGTCCCTCCGCGGCCCCGCCATCGAGCGCAGCAGCGCCGGCACCGACCCGGACCGCGGCGCCGCCCACGTCCCCGGCGCAGGCCCGTCCGCACACGATGGCCCCGGTGAGCGCGGCCGCGTTCGGCGCCAACGGCGGCATAGGCCGGGGCGACGATCCGCAGGACGCGCGGCTCGCGATCGACGGCCTGCGCGGCACCGCCTGGCACACCGACTGGTACACCACGCCCCAGTTCGGGAACCTGTACGCCGGTACCGGCCTGATCGTGGACATGGGCCATCCCGTCACTATCACCGCGGTCCGGGTCACTCTCGGCCCCGCGGCGGGTGCCCAGTTCGCGATCCGCGCCGGCGACCAGCCGATCCTGGCGGACATGCCGCGAGTCGCCCGGTCGGCCGGCCCCGGAGGAGTGGTCAGGCTGACGCTGGCCCGTCCCGTGAGAGCCCGTTATGTATTGGTGTGGTTCACCAGGCTGCCGCTGGACCCTGCCGGAACCTATAAGGCCGTGATCTACGGAATGGGCGTTAAAGGACGGCCCTGAGCTTTCTGCCCGGCTTCGGGCCGGATGGCGAGAGCCCGCAAATTTTACTTGAGAGACGCGAAATTTAAGTGGCGGTGGTGCGGCCATGTATTACGGTGTTCTCCGCCGTGCCCGACCGGCCGGTACCGCAGGTGCATAGGGGGGATCAAGGGGTAGCTGTCATCCAGCTGCGCGCGATTCCCTGACGGCGGCAATCAGGATAAGGGAGGCTGCTCCCGCGTCGCCGTTCTTATGACATTAGACCTTACCCGGGAAGACCGGGGCGCCGGGTCACTCCGCCTTGCGCATCTCACGAGAAAGGCCGTTTTGTGTCATCTCATAAGAACAAGCATCCTCTGTCTGGCGCTGTCCGCTGGACCGTTCCGGCGGCACTGTGCTCAGTAGGCATGATGGGAGCCTGGCTCGCCACAGGGGCGTCCGCCCAGGCCAGCACGCCCGCCCCGCGCTCTACCAGCGTCATCCACTCGGCCGTTAAGATGCCGAGCGCGAAGGCCGTGCTGGCCCACTGGACTCCCGCGCGACTCCGGGCGGCCAAGCCGGCTGGCGTGATCATCGCCGGGACAAAGCCGAACGTCATCCCGGCCACGGGCAAGCAGCCGGGGAAGCCCGGCCAGGTCGCGGGCGGCCTCCCGAACGGGCACGCGGCAGTCACCCATTCCACCAGGACAATCTCGCCGGAGGCGTTCCCCTATCCGTACCCCTACGACAGTTTCACCCCGCAGTGGGTTCTGTGGCACGAATATCCTGACCAGGTGAACGGCAAGCTCTTCTTCGACAATGACGGCAGCGGATTTGTCTGCTCCGCCACCGCGGTCGCCTCGGCGAGCGGCGCCAGCGACGAGAACGAGATCTGGACCGCCGGTCACTGCCTCGTGAACACCGAGGCGAACAATCAGGTGGTGGACAGCTCCGCCGTCTTCATACCGGGCTACAACGGAAACGTGTCGGACTTCGATCCGTTCGGCGAATTCGTCTGGACCGGCGCCGGGAGCACCAGTACCGCCTGGTACAAGAACCGCGATCTCACCGAGGACGAGGCCGCCATGACGGTGGGAACGTCCAGCACGACCGGGCGGACTCTCGGGCAGGCCGTGGGCTGGGACGGATTCGCCTGGAACTATCCCGTCAACGACCAGTTCGTCGCCTTCGGGTACCCGGCCGCGTCCCCGTACAACGGCCTGAACCTGATCGAGGACATCGGTGCGACCGCCGGCCAGGACGGTGCTATTTCCGGCGCGGACGCCACCAAGCCCATCGCCATCGGGAACCCGATGACCGGCGGGTCAAGCGGCGGCGCCTGGAATATCGACTGGACGACCAACGGCCCGGGCTACATCAACGGCCATAACGACTACAAGTACTCCAACCAGCCCCTCGCGATGTACTCGCCCTATCAGGACAGCCTGTCCAACGACGTCCGCTGCTTCGGCGCCACGAGCTGCTGAAAACACGGTAGTCACGCACCGGCGCGCCCGGGGTCCGCTGTGGCGGGCCCCGGGCCCTCATGCTGGGGGACTTCTGCGAAACCACCGGGCCGCGGCGTGCGTCTCATAGCAGGTAAACGTCGGCTGCCCAGGCAGGGAGGTTCCATGGGATGGCGCCGGTCTGGCCGTCACCGGACGGTGACACTGGCTGCCGCGGCCAGCGTGGCGGTCCTGGCGGCTGGCTGCGGGCAGCCGGGTCCGGCCGCGGGCCGCGGGGAGCAGGTGCTGGTGGGCCGCGTGGAGCAGCTTCGCCCCGCCAGCATCTCCCCAGGCCAGGTCACGGCCGCGGAGGACGCGTTCAGCCTGGCGCTGTTCGGCCGCGTCTGCACCTCGAAGCCAGGCCCCAACCTGCTGCTGTCGCCGGAATCCGCGGCCGAGGCGCTGGGCATGCTGTACGCGGGGGCCAAAGGACCGACCGCGGCGTCCCTCGGGCGGCTGCTCCGCCTGCCCGCGTGGAACCCGGGGCTGGTCGCCGCGCTCGACCGGCACACCGCCACGCTGGCCGGGCTGCACCAGCTCGCGGTCAGCAACCACCTCTTCGAGCAATCCGGGGACCGGCCCGCCCAGCGGGTCCTCGATGACCTGCGCACCGCCTACCACGCCGGCGTGGGGGTGGCCGACTTCGGGGACGAGCCCGCGACCACCAACCGGATCAACGCGGTCGTCGCCCACGAGACCCACGGCCTGGTTCCCGCCCTCTTCCAGTCGCCGCTGCCCAGCTCCACCCGGGTCGTGCTGACGAACGCGCTCTACCTGAAGGCGCCCTGGCTGCGCCCGTTCCCGGCGGCCAGCCCGGCGCCGTTCCGCACCACCGGCGGCCGGGTGGTCCACGTGCCGCTGATGAGCAGCACCGCACCGGTGGCCAGCTACCGCCGGGCCGGCGGCTGGCAGTCCGCCACGCTGCCGTACGCCGGCGGCCGGCTGGCCGCGGTGGCCCTGCTGCCGCCGGTGCGGGCAGCCACCTGCGCCGTCCCCACGCTGGCCCAGTGGACAGCGCTCACCGCCGGGACCTCCGCCCAGTCCGCCGAGGTGCGGCTGCCACGACTGCACCTGACCCAGACCTGGGACCACCTGCAAGCCCCCCTGGCTGCCATGGGCCTGCCTCTCAACGGCGATTACACCGGGCTTGGCCCCGCCGACAGCCAGATCTCCGAAGTCGTCCAGGATGACACCATGGACGTCACGCGAGCCGGGACCACCGCCGCCGCGGCGACCGGGGTGGCGGTTGGTACCGCCGAGCCCGCAGGCCGTCCGCTGACCCTGACCTTCAACCGGCCGTTCCTGCTGTTGCTCGAGGACACGGCCACGCACACCCCCTTGTTCTTCGCCCAGGTCTGCGACCCGGCCCAGCAGTGAACGCGCGGCAGGCTGTGCGGGACCCGCCCATTACCTCATCTTGTGGCAGGAAGGTCCGCGCCTCGCGTGATGTCATTTATTTTGCTCCCTTTTCGCAGACCTCCGGCCTGGCGCACTGGAGACGGCCACATAGTCGTCATCGTCACCAGTCGCCGCACCATCAAACGACTCCCCGCCGACCGTTGCAGGCTCTACGATCAGCAGAGCGCCCCGTCGGGCGCGGCCCGCACTGGAGGGGGTGGACCTCGGTGGCCGACGCTACGGAGGACATTGCGACCGACCTTGTCGACCTCAGCCAGGTGCCGCTGGCTGACCTGCGGTCGCTCGATCAGCCCATTTTGTCTGACATCCTGACCCGCGTGGCTGAGGAGGCGAAGAACTCCGTTGATGCCATCGCGGGATTCCAGGCGGCCATCTAGCTCCGCCTGGCCCGCCGACGAGCTGGACGTTAGGTCACTGCTCCGCGCGGGCTGGGCGCCGGAGCCATTCCGCCAGTTTATTCTGAAGCTGAACGGACGCTGTAATCTCGCATGCACTTACTGTTACGTCTACGAAATGGCGGACACATCCTGGCGCAGCAAGCCCAGGATGATTTCCGCGCAGACCTTAGACTGCACGGCCCGTAGGATCGCCGAGCATGCTGTCGCGCATGAACTGGCCGAGGTTGAAGTCGTCCTGCACGGTGGGGAGCCGCTGCTGTGCGGCGTCAGCTTCATCGACGATGCGGTCAGCCGGCTGAGAAATGCGCTGCCCGCAGCGATCAGATTGTCTGTCCGATTGCAGACCAACGGCACGCTCCTCACCCCGGCCGTCCTGGATACGCTCGTGAAACGCGACGTCAGGGTGGGAGTCAGCTTCGACGGTACGGCCAGGTCCCATGACGCGCGACGGGTGCACGCGGACGGAAGGGGTAGCCATGGTGAGGTCACCAGGGCGCTGCAGTTGCTCGCGACGCGACCCTATGCGGGCGTGTTTTCCGGGATCCTCTGCACGATCGACGTAACGAGCGACCCTGTGCAGACCTACGAATCACTCGCCGCGTTCTCGCCGCCGCGAATCGATTTCCTGTTGCCCCATGCGAACTGGGAGAATGCGCCAGTAGCCGGGCACGGTCAATGGCTGGCGGCTGCTTTCGACCGCTGGTACGACGGCGCTGAAACGCGGGTCCGGCTATTCGAGGAAATCATTCGCCTGCTCCTCGGCAGCCATAGCACGAGTGAGATGATCGGTCTCAGCCCGGTGGCGTTGATTGTCATCGACACCGACGGGTCGATGGAACAGGTGGATACCCTCAAGTCAGCTTTTCCCGGAGCGCCCGCCACGGGCATGAGCGTTTACTCCCAGTCGTTCGACGATGCACTCACTCTTCCGTCGATCGCCGCGCGCCAGATAGGTATCAGGGCATTGGCTGATAGCTGCCTGGCCTGCCCAGTCCGCGAGGTGTGCGGCGGCGGCTACTTTCCGCACCGCTACCGTCCGGCCAGCGGGTTCAGGAACCCGTCGGTGTACTGTACCGACTTGCGTCACCTCATTTCCCACATTGGCCGCCGGATCCGCGCGGACCTGGCGGACCTGGCGGAGCGCAACGCGTGCTGACCCGGCACCGGCTTCCCGCGGCGGATCTGGACGCGCTCGCGTCGGGCCTGGGTTCGGCCGCCACCATCGCCGGATTGCGCCCGGCCCAGCTCAGCATGCGCCTTATCGCACTGCGGGCCGTGCTCGACGCAGCCGAGCGTGCCGGGCACGAGAACCACCTGCCCGGCTTCGACCTGCTCAGCAAGGTGCAGGAGCGGCACCCTGGCCCAGTCGCCGAGGTGCTCGGCTATCCCTTTATCGGTTCCTGGGCGGCTCGTTGCCTGCGCCTGCTCGGCGGCGGTGACGGAGTCCCCGGAAGCATTCAGGCCGATCTTGGCCACCTCAGGGGTATCGCCGCCGCCGCGGCCATCCGGGCGGGCGTGTCGTTCAGCATCGAGGTACCGGTGCGTGACGGCGCCACGTATCTGCCAACGCTCGGCAGGCTGATGAGGGCCGAGGGGCTCCCCGCGGTGACCATTCGCGGTGACGGCCGCGACATCAGGGCCGGTAGAGTCTCCCTCACCGACTCCCCGGACTGGCAGCCGCTGCGCCGGATCAGCTCAGTCACCGACGGCCAGGTACTTGCCGTCGTGCTCGACGATGTCGACCCGTTCCGCGGTGGCCCGCGGCTGCCCGTCGCGCCCAGACTCGGTGCGGGGGCCGTGCGCACCTGGGAGCACTCAGTGGGGCAGGCCTGGGGCATCCTCGTCCGCCATCATCCGGACTACGCAGGTGCCATCGGTGCCGGGCTGGTCACCCTGGTACCGATGGTCGCGGCGCAGCCGAACCGGGGTGTCAACGCCACCTCGCGTGAGTCATTCGGGGCGGCCTCGATCAGCCCGGTCAGGGATCCGGTCACGCTCGCCGTCGGGATCCTGCACGAGTTTCAGCATTGCAAGCTCAATGCCGTGCTCGATCTGGTCAAGCTGCACCGGCCTGATGAAGAGCGGCACTACGCGCCGTGGCGGCAGGATCCGCGTCCGCTCGGCGGCCTGCTGCACGGCACCTACGCGTACATCGGCGTGTCCGATTTCTGGCGGGTGCAGGCGACGCTGGCGACGACCTCGTTCCCCGCCTACGCCCAGATGGAATTCGCCCGCTGGTCAGATCGCACCGCTCGTGTGCTCGACGGTTTGCTCGGCTCGCAGAGTCTCACCCGGGTCGGTGAACGCTTCATCCTTGGCATGCGCGAACGGTTGCGAAGCTGGCCGGAAACGGTCCCTGAGGAACCGGGCCGACTGGCGCGGACGGCTGCGGCGGATCACCGTCTCGGCTGGCGGTTGCGGAACGCGCACCCGGACGCTACGGCCGTCGACGCCCTGGCGTCCGCATGGCGGGCTGGCGCTGCCGCCCCGGCCGGCGTCACCGCGACCCACCTGGTGGACGGCGGCATCGCGCTCGGCGCGAGCAGCCGGCTCGACCTGCTGTACCTCCGGCTCAGGGAGCCGGACCGGCTCGCAGCAATGACCCACAGCACCGGGATCGAGCGGGCCGATGCGGAACTGATCTCCGGCAACGTCACGCAGGCCGCCGCCGGGTACCTGGAGCGGATCAGGCAAGAGCCGCGATGCCCGGACGGGTGGGCTGGCCTGGCGATGGCTCTGGGGGAGAGCACACCAGCCCTCCTGCATGCGCCGGAACTCGTGTGCGCCGTCTACAACCGGCTGCTTGAGACCGCAGCCGGGACTCCCGATCCCGGGGTGCTCGCCGAATGGATGGCGCCGGCCGTGCCTGCTGACCCTTTCCAGCTCAGCGATCCGGTATCTCCATCTCCATCTCGATGAACCTGCCCTCCTTGATCATGAGCAATTCGGGGTGCCCGGCACCGAGGACTTCGGTCAGGGCCGGGATCGTCTGGGCAGTGATCGCATCGGCTTCTCCCGCTTTACCGGCCGCGCGCAGCAGCCTGGCCAGGTTGGCCGCGCAGAACAGCGTGCGCGGATGACGCGGTCCCCGCAGCTGCGTGGACGTGTCCCTCACCCGCCGCAGCAAGTCCTCGGCCCCTGCGAGGTCACCGTTCAGTTCGAGGTCACGGGCCAGGCTCATGTCGCTGCTCGTGGTGCGGCGCCTGCGCTCGCCGAGTAGCTCGTGGAAGCGCTCGTTGACTCTCTGGTCCATCTCATACGCTTGCTCGTTCTCGTCCACGGCGCGCAGGGCCACGGCATAGTTGTGCTCGCAGGTGCTGACCAGCGGGTGACGCTCCCCATAGGTCGCGGGGGCGGCCGCCATCGAGCGTCCCGCGATGTCAAGGGCGCGCTCGGTGTCGCCGGTCAGCCGCAGTGATTCGGCCAGGGTGGCCATGACGGACAGTGTGTAATTGTGCCGGTCGCCGAGGCGGCGCCGGTTCAGCTCAACACAGGCCTCTGCCACCTGGATGGCCTGGTCGAACCGGCCGAGGCGGCGCAGCGTCGAGGCGTAGTCCATCCGCATCCGGACGACCTCAGGATGATCCGGGCCGAGCAGCGCGCCGCAACGCGGAATGGCCTCCTCGAGGATGCGGGCCGACTCCGCGAACTCGCCGAGGCCCCGCAGGTCGCGGCCAACCGCTCCTGCCGACGACCAGGTTTCCCAGCGCTGATCTCCGAGCACCTCGCGGCGTCGCTGCAGGTTGGCCAGATCGATGTCATAGGCGTCACGGTGACGGCCGTTCAGCCGCATGTCGATCGCCAGGTTGTGGGCAGAACGGAAGGTGGCCTCCTCGTTCTCGCCGAACACGGCCTTGTGCTGCGCATACAGGGTCTCGTCGAGTTGCAGTGCGCTGGCGTAGTCCCCAATGATCCGCAGGTCGCAGGCGTAACTGTTGGCCGTGACCAGGCTGTGCTCGTGCTCCTCACCGAAGACGACGCGGGTCTTTTCCAGCGTGTCCTCGTTGATTTCGAGTGCCCCTTCGACCATGCCGAGTTCGCGCCTGGCGATGCCGAGCAGCCTGCACGCGACAAGCGTCTGCTCGTCGGAGGCGCCAGGGGACTCGCGCCATCGGCGTACCACTTCCTCAGCGAGCTCGCGGCTGCTCCACTGGTCACCCCGGTTGTAGAGGAACCGGATCTGGTCGATGATGACGCCCCTGGCCGCCCGGTCGTCGTACTCGATGAGCCCGGTTGGGCCCATGTGGTCATTGATCGTCGCCAGCATGTCCCAGTTTCTCTGGTCGTCGGGACGTCCTGGGTTCGCGGCGACGAGCATCCGCCAGACCAGCCTGGTCATCTCGGCCTGCTGGTCTGCGTCAAGCCGTTCCCGCAGTACGGCCTGCACGAGCCGGTGCTCGGTCAGCGTCTGCCGGCCGGGGTCTACTTTCAGTAGCGCGCGCTGGCCCGCCTGCCGGACCGCGCGGGCGAAGCCGAATTCGTCCCGGAGCATGTTCTCCAGCTCCGGGGGCAGATCGGCGGCACGGCGGAAGGACCATAGCAGCGCGTACGGGATCGGGTCGGGCCCGAGGAATGAGCACAATTGGACCAGCGCGGCGGCTTCGGGCGAGTGGCCCTGGAGGTCTTCAAAGGCCAGCGTCCACGCCGCCACGATGGTCAGCTTGTAGCCTTCCGGCGGATTTTCCGCAAGCATCGTCGACATCTGCTTATCCAGCAAGGTCAGATAGCGCTGCACCGACATCCCGGTCTCTGCCTGCCAGGCGGCGGCCTGCTCCACCGCGATCGGGAGGTCACCCAGGCGGTCGGCCAGCCGGTCCGCATCCGCTTCACTGATGTTGCTGCCGCGGAGCTGGATCAGGCTGATGCTCTCTTCCCTGGTGAATTCCCCGACCTGGTAGACCGACGCGTACCCGCCCCATTTCTGGCTGCGCGAGGTGATCAGGATGTGGCCGCCGGCCTGCGGGAGATAGGGCATCAGCGCGTCGGGGTCAGTGGCGTTGTCCACCACGAGCAGCCACCGCGTATACGGGACCCCCCTGTTCAGGGCGTCGCACACCGCCGTGAGTGTCATCTCCAGGTCCCCGCCCGCGGGAATGTTCAGTTCCGGCGCTATCGCCGCCAGGCCGTTCCGCAGCTGGGCCGGTATCTCGCCGGAGACCCAGCAGATCAGGTCGTAGTCGGCCGCGAACCGGTGCACGTATTCAACGGCGGCCTGCGTCTTCCCAACGCCGCCCAGCCCACGCAGGGCGATCGGGACAAGCGCCGTGATTCCTGCCTCGCTCAACTGGCTGCGCAATGCCAGCAGCAACTCCTGGCGCCCGATGAAGTTCGGATTTTTCGGCGGCACGCCCCGCCATAGCGCGGGCGGCCGGACCATGGTCTCCTCAGGCACCGCTGGACCTCCCATACTCACGGTGGCACTTATCCCCGAGTCACTAGGCACTCGTATCCCCGAGTCACTTGGCACCCGTATCCCCGAGTCACCAGGCACCCGGAAGCTGCGCGGGTCAGCCGCGAGCTTGTCAGCGATTTCCCTGTACTGACCGCCGACAGAGCGGAGCACGGTGAGGGCCACGGCGCCAAACGGATCAGTCAGTGCGGCACGGGCCCTGGCGGCCCGGCCCGCCGGTTCCGTCTCGGAGACCCCGAAAACGGCAGGAAACTGGGGCGCAGATCCGAGCCGCTCATCGATGTACGCCGAGACCAGCCGGTATACCCGGACGGCTTCGGCTCTCCGCAGACCGCTCAGCAGGATCTTGCGTACCTCGGGCTGGAAGTCGAACTCCATAGTGGCCGGTCCGGCATCGGCTACTCTGCGCAGCAATCCTGACAGGAAGACCTCTGCGAGGTCGCCTGGACGAGAATCGGGCAGCATCACATGCTGGACCAGTCGCATCACCGGCAGGCTCAGCGGCGCCGCAGCCAGGTAGGTGGCCAGCCGCAGGGCGGCTGGGGACGCCGCCGACCGGAAGAGCATGACCCGGTCGTAGGCGGTCAGCCGCTCATACTGCCGGACTGGGACGGGCTCGGACCTGGTGAACACGGCCATGCACGCGATGGGCTCCGGGCTCTGGCATGCGAGCATCGCCGCCCACGGGCCGAGCCACCGCGCGTCGAGCTCCAGCACGGGGATCGGAACGCCCTTCCAGTCCGCCTCACTGGTGCGGGCGGTGTCGACCCTGCGGTCACGGACTCGCGCCGGTGCCGTCCACGACGAGTCCCGGCTGATGCGCACCGGGACGAACGAGAGCCCGCAGCCGCCCCAGAGCCGCTGCGGCAGCACCTGCAGGATCGCGACTGTGGCGGAGCGCTGAACGGTCTCGACGGACCGGAGCGCGGAGCCATTTGCCCACGCGCGACCCACGCAGTCGCTCACCACCAGCACCAGCCGGCGTCCGGCCGAAGCGCGCGTGAGTGGGATGACTGTGTCCTCGTCGGTATTGATGGTCACGGTGCGGATGTCACGGAACGCCGCGAGTTGGACGAGCAACGCCCGGAACTCGGCGACGGTGCGCCGCCAGATCCTCATCGACGAGCTGTCGTCGACGATCAGCTGGAGATCGAGCCAGCGCTCAGGGTCGGGCAGCAGCTCCGGCAGCCACAGGCCGCTGTCGGCGATGTTCCGCGCCGTCGCGTCCTCGTCAATGATGCCCCGGGTCTTACCGTCCACCCGGGTACGCAGGGGCCGCAGCGCCCGCATGATGTCCGCCACGGCGGGGATCGCCGGAATGGCGGGCACACCGGCTAAGGTGCCTGCGATGTCCGCAGCCTGGCCCGCCAGCGCGCCAGATTCCGCGGCCTTTTCTGGCTCGGTCAGGTGCAGTCCGGCCAGCGGGATCTGCGGGCTCCTGGGGTCGGGGCTTGCGGTGGTTCCCGGCATCGGGCGGGTCGCAGGCTGGGTCGCGGCATCGCTGCGCGGACGGGGGCGGCGTTGCGGCATGTGGCTGGCGAGCCAGAGCGCATCAGCAAGTTCGGTCGCGTCGGGGGACTCCTCCGAGGCTTTCAGGATCTGCAGCAGGCGGCCGATCATGTGTAGGCCACCGAATCCAGCGTGCGCAGCAGCTTCTCGGTCAGCCGGTCACGGGTCTCGCGCTGGGGGCGGGAGCCGGACAGAGCGAGGTAGATCGCGTTCAGCAGCTGATCGGTGGCGATGTCGCCCTTCACCCGGCGCTGCAGGAAATCCTCGATCAGCTGGTTGCTGCGTTCGGCGGCTTCCGCGCCCAACTGTGCGGTAACGATGCTGACCAGCGCGTCCTTTTCCGGCGGCTGGATGTCGAGTCGCATGCAGCGGCGCAGGAACGCCGCCGGGAACTGGCGCTCGCCGTTGCTGGTAATGACCACGAACGGGAACGCCCGGCACAGCACGGACCCGTAGCGGATCGGCTGCCGCAACGGCGCGTCCGCGGTGACCACCTCCACGACAGGCTGATCCTCCACTATCCGGGCCAGCTCCGGGATCTCGTAGCGGCCTTCCTCGAAGACGTTCAGCAGGTCGTTGGGGAGGTCGATGTCGCTCTTGTCGAGCTCGTCGATGAGCAGCACCCTGGGCCGCTCCGCGGGCAGCAGCGCGGTACCGAGCGGACCGAGCCTGAAGTAGCGCCCGACATCGGGGGCCTGGTAGGGCGCTTCCCCCGCCGCGGCCATGGCCTGGCGCAGCCCCGCCTCCTGCAGCCGGCCAATCGCATCGTAGGAGTACAGGCCCTCAGCCAGCGTGGAACGACTGCTGATCGGCCAGTACAGCACACGCCCCAGCCGCAGTTCATGGGCGACGCTGTAGGCGAGGGTGGACTTGCCGGTCCCCGGCTTGCCGGTGACCAGAAGCGGGCGGCGCAGGTACAGGGCAGCGTTGACCGCCTCGATTACCTCGTCGTCCGGCCGGTAGCTGTGGCCGAGCCCGCCCAGGCGCCGGGACAGGTCGGCGTCAGGCCCGAGGTCCGCCGTGACGACGGGCTCCCCGTTGAACTGCCGCCATGGAGGTGGGTCCGGCAGCCTGGTAATGCCGTCATGGGCAATACCGTCGCCGCGGTAGACCGGCCACGGAGCCGTGCCGCCCTCCGCATCCGGGTCCGCGCCGCCCGGGGTGCTGCTCTCCATGCTGGGATCCACGGCGAACTCCTAACCTGCTCTAACTGGGCGCCTGGTACAGGGTGACCAGCGACGTGGGCTCATCGGCGAGGTCCCAGACCAGGGTGATGTGCTCGCCGGGCGGAAAGCTGGACGTGACGAAGTCACTGCGCATCCGCTGGACAAGGGCGGGGACGTCAAGGACGCTTTGCTGTCCGAGGTGCGCGCCCAGTTGCGCCGCGAAGGACCCGGCGCTGGCCTTGTCGCGGCACCAGATGATGACCGGGACCCCCGCCCTGATCCCGGCCGAGACCGCGTCGCCGCCCAGAGAACGGCTCAGCACCGGGGGCTGCTCCAGTGCAAGGCACGGCGCGCCGCCCCGGAACAGTTCGTTGAACAGCCGGCCGGTTGCCGCATTGTCGTTCGGGTCAGCCCACCGGACCGTCGCCTTTCCCTCGCGCAGGCGCCTGGTTTTCTCCCGCCACTGCCCGTAACCGCGCTTGACCCGCGACCGGTCCCGGTACCGCACGACGACATGATGCTCGACGCACAGCGGGTGGGCCAGTTCCTCTGCCTGCACCTGCCACTGGTCAACGGCCAGGCTGAGGAGCTCAAGCGGCAGCAGGAACTCGATGACCAGCTCGTCGATGTCGATGTCGGGCAGTTCCCACATGTCGTCAAGGACTGAATCGAAAAGCCGTGGGATCTCGGTGACATCTAATGGCGTGGTCGCGCCGTGGAGGACCCGCGCGTTCGGCGGCCAGTCGCGCCGATTGCCTCGAAGCAGCGTCACCTGGCTGAGGTAGCGGGCTTCGTCGGCGCCAAAGTCCAGTAGCTCCGCGAGCAGATAGGACGTCGGCTCTTCCTCATCGGCCCGCGGTTGGGACAGGCGCAGCCGGGAGATCAGGTGCCGCGGGATGTCATCGCGCAGGGCAAACTCGTCGACCCAGCCGCGCAGGTCACTGGCGGCGTCCTCGGGCAGCTGCCGGGACAGCCCTTCCAGGAAAGCGAGCAGCGGAGGGAGCCCGTCCGCGCCCGTGGTCGCCGACTCCAGCACCCGGATCACCGACGGCAGATCGTAGGCGGTGATGGGTTCGGAGCTCAGCGGTCCTACCGCGCTGCGGTAAGCGGAACGCACCATGTCCGACGTGATGCGGTCCGCCAGCGCGGCAAGCATCCGGTACAGCCGGTTGCGGTTCGTGGCATCGAGCAGCGGAGCCGGATCTGCGCCCTCGGCGACCGCGGCAATCTCTTCGACGCGGCGACGCTCGTCGGCGTCACGAGTGTGCTACACCCGCAGCCGCTCGACCAGTTCATGCAGCGCGCCCGGATGCTCGAGGCAGGCCTGAATGAGAGCGACGGTGTCCCGGAGGTCGTCATCCTCGTCGCGCCGCACCACGAGCCGCCCGGCGAACTTGTTCTCTATCGCGGTGACGAAAAGCCCGCGGCTCAGCCGGTCCGAAATGCCTCGCAGCGCCAGCATCATGAGGGCGAGCCGCTCGGCATCAGCGGCAGGCAGGAGGGGTGCCCTGGCGGCGAAGGCTCGCTGGGCCTGCGGGCCCGGCCGCACCAGGCGCCGCAGATCCGGCCAGTAGCCGCAGATGACCTCGACCGGGATCATCCAGGCGACCCGGTCCTGCGGCGTGCGTTCCGCGACCACCACGACGCCGACGACCGCACCGTCCTCCTCGTCCAGCAGGCCCGCTCCGCTGAACCCCGGCTGAATGCGGCTCCCGATGGTGGCGACGGCGTCCAACTGCATCCACTCTCGTGCGGGCCCGCCGATCCCGGTAAGCGTCGTACGTGCCCAGGTGCCCATATCATGCCCAGCCGGATGCCCGAGTACCCCGAACACCTTCCTGCCGTTGCCCCCGGCGTACCGCAGCGGCGCCGGGCGGGTACAGCGGACCTCGTCGCCGAGCACTTCGAGCATGGCGAGATCGCCCGCCCCCGATCCAGTCCGGCCGGGGAACCAGCCTTCGGCCACGACTGTGGCCGTGCGGATTTCCGATTCGGCACATTGAGGGAAGTCGATCGTCACCAACCCGCCGGGCGCTTGGCTCAGATCGCTGAGGTCCAGCGCCTCGCCGATGACATGCGCACAGGTCACGATCCGCCGCGAGTCGACGAGAACACCCGCGCCGACCGGCCCTCGTGGTCCCATAATCCTGGCGTGCCACGGTGCTTGAAGCGGCACCCGACCTCCCCCACCCTCGGTGTCGAGCATCCGCCGGATAGGCGCGGGTATATCGGCGGATTGTATGAATAGCGTAGCGCAGCGTCGCCTGGTGCAGGACTCCCGAGTTCGGGGGCCTGTCAGCGACCAGACGTGGGTGACTGGGGACGGGCAGGTGCGTGAGAGCGGCCAGGGGTTGCACAGCCCGTACCTCATTCATGAGGATCAGGTCCATGACGTACCTGATGGAAGTCCCGGTAACGGACGGCGGCCAGTTGCTCGTCCAGGTGGACGAAGATGACCTTCCTGCTGGCCTTGTGCCCGCCGCGCGTCTGAGGCCCGGGCAGGTGGTCGTCTACGCCAGAGAATCGGTGGAAGCTGCCTTCGATCAGATCAAGCCGGCCATCACCGCTGTGGCCGCCCGGCTGAAGGCGATGGCCGCAGATGAGGCAACCGTCGAATTCGGCCTCGTATTAAGCGCCGAGGGCGGTGCCGTTATCGCCAAAGGCAGCGCTCAGGTCCACTTCACCGTGACACTCACCTGGAATCAGGCGGAAAAAGCTAACGCCAACGTGCCACCTCCGTGAATTGAAGGCCCCCTTCAGAACCGCCAGCGTGTAGCGCCACCCGGTGCGACCGTCGCGAGCGCCGTTGCCGTGCGCGCGGTCAGGCGGTACACGAACCATGGCGGCGGCCCGGCCGAGGGAGCGCTGAACTCCGCGGTGAGAGCCCTGCCGGTATCATCGACGCGGGCAGGCCACCCCTCGGCGGCCCAGCGTGCCGCCATCGCGGCCACTGTCGGCGGATCGGTGATCTGGCGTGCCGTGCCGTCCACGACGAGATCGAAGTCGTGGGTGGCGAGACTCAGCGCGCAACGTGGGTCGCGGGCAAGGTTGGTTGCCTTCCGCGTCCGCTCGCCCGTCTCGAACCAGAAGGCTCCGTCGACCCAGAGAGCGCCGATGCCTGTTACGTGGGGGCTGCCGTCCGGGTTGATTGTCGTCAGCCAGCACGTGTGACGGTCTGGGCCGCCGGAGCCCGGCGCCTGGGGAATGCCAGCATCGAGCTTGGCCTGGATGCGTGCCCAGTCCAGGACCGGCAAGCTGTAGAGGTCAGCAAGGTTGGTTGCGTCCATGTCAGATCTGACGTCACCGGAGCCGGACACTCACCGGCGATACCCGCCCCATCCTCGCGCCGCGCCGCGGGCCGGCCCGCGCGGCGTGTCATACGGGGAAGAGCCTGACCAATGCCGGACAATGCTGGTGGCCGGGCACCTGCCGAGGCTGCCGGTCACGGCGGCCGTGGCGCTCCGGCGTCCCCAGGGGTAGGGCACGCCCGCCACCATGCCGGCGAGGGGGCACGGCCGGCGGATCGGAGAGGAAGCAGGTCAGGCATGATGGTCACCGGAACCCCACACCTTGGCGGCATGACCCGCGCGTCGTGCGTGCGGAGCGCTGTGCCGGCCAGCAAGAGGCCGCTACGCTCACTCCCGTTCCCCGCGGCCAGCCCGGCGCGGCGCGATGTCGGCGCCGGTGTCAGTAGCCGGGGATAGCGTTCCGCCATGCAACATGTCGTGCTGCCTGACGAGGTGTGGCCGGCCATCGACGCCACCTCACTCGTCACTGCCGCCGGGGCGACCAGCTACGCGCGCGGTGTCCAGTACCAGCGGCAGGGCGCCGTCACGCGAATGCGCTGGGATCATGGGCTAAGCGAGCTGCACGGGACCGTGCTCGGCAGCGCCGACGCATGCTACGAGACCGTGGCCTACTTCCAGCCTGCCCGGGAGTCCGTGCTGGAGTTCGACCAGGGCCTCTGCAGCTGCCCGGTCGGGTTCGACTGCAAGCATGTGGTCGCGCTCGTGCTGGCTGCGGCCCAGGCCCAGCTGGCCCGGACCGGTCCTCAACGGACCGGCCCCGGACGGGGCGGCGGGGCCGGAACCGCCGCCATGACATGGGAACAGTCCGTGGAGTCATGGCTGGCGCCACAGCCAGCCCCGGGCGGCGGCCGGCCATCCGCCGCGGTGCTGGGCATCGAGCTGACCCTGGCCGCCGCCGCGCGCCCGGCTCACCTGCGTGGGCAGGCCGAAGGCGGCCCACCGCCCCGGCTGATGGCCCGGCTGGTCCAGCCCGGCCGGAAGGGCTGGGTCGGCCGCGCACTCAGCTGGTCCAAACTGGATTCCCTGTCCGTTTACGACGGCTGGCCAGCCCCGCAGGTGCAGCTCCTGCAGGAGATGTACGCGGTCTACCGGGCGCGGAGCGCCCAGCCGTTCTACTACGGCTACGGTTACGGCGACGAGAAGTCGATCGAGCTGTCAGCGTTCGAATCCCGCCAGCTCTGGCCGCTGCTGGACGAGGCGGCCGCGCTGGGCCTGCATCTGGTGCGCGGGGGCAACCTCGGCCTCCTGGACGGGTACCGCAGCGCGGAACTCTGCCTGGATCTGACCCGCGCCGACGGGGCCGGGCCACTGGTGCTCACCCCGCAAATCCGCGTCGACGGCGCTCCGGCCCCCATCACCGTGATCTGCTTCCTCGGCACGGAGGCGCATGGCCTGGTGTACGCCGATCGCGCCGAAACCGAGCGCAGCGGCGAGTGCGCACGCTGGCGATTCCACCTGGCCAGGACGGTCAAGGCCGTCCCGCGGCAGCTGCAGCAGCTAGTGCTGGCCGGGCAGCAGGTCGAGATCCCGGCCACGGAGCTGACCAGGTTCCAGGAGGCCTACTACCCCAGGCTGCGCATGGCGGCGACGGTGATCTCCTCAGACGAGGCGTTCACGCCGCCCGAGATCACCGGCCCGGCGCTGCTGCTGCGCGCCGCCTATACCGGCCGGCACGACCTCGAGATCAGCTTCGCCTGGGACTACCAGGTGGGGGACTCGCCTTTCCGTGTCCCCGTCCAAGCACCTGCCGCCGAAGCCGCGTACCGCGATCCCGCCGCCGAGCGGGCGATCGTGGACAGCCTGGGCCTGACGCCCGGCCGCTTCGGGCTGCTCCGCACGGATCCGGTGTCGGACGAGCCGCAACCGTCCCTGGCCCCGCTGGTCCGGCTCAGCGGCCTGGACACCATGCGGTTCAGCACCGAGCTGCTGCCGCTGCTGGCGGATCATCCGGACGTCACGGTCGAGATCACCGGCGATCCCGCCGACTACCGGGAGGCAGGCGACTCCCTGTCCATCAGCGTCTCCGCCGACGAGGTGACGGACGACCCGGACTGGTTCGACCTGGGCATCACCATCAGCGTGGACGGTCGGGAGGTTCCGTTCGCCGACGTGTTCGTGGCGCTCAGCCGCGCCGAGCCCTATCTACTGCTCGCCGACGGCGCCTACTTCTCGCTGCAGAAGCCGGAGCTCCAGGCCCTGGCCCGGCTGATCGAGGAGGCCCGGGCACTGCACGACGCGCCCGGCGATGCGCTGAAGATCAGCCGGTTCCAGGCCGGATTCTGGTCCGAGCTGACCGAGCTCGGGATCGTCAGCCGCCAGGCCCGCAGGTGGCAGCAGCAGGTCGACGGGCTGCTCTCGGCGCAGGCTCTGCCCGCCCCGGAACCGCCCCGCACCCTCCACGCCGAGCTGCGGCCCTATCAGCTGGAGGGGTTCGGCTGGCTGGCCTTCCTGTGGCAGCACCAGCTCGGCGGGATCCTCGCCGATGACATGGGACTTGGCAAGACGCTCCAGTCACTGGCGCTCATCTGCCAGGCCCGGGAGGCTGACCCCGATCTGCCGCCGGTCCTGATCGTCGCCCCGACCAGCGTGGTATCCAACTGGACCGCCGAAGCCGCAAGGTTCGCGCCGGGCCTCCCGGTGGTGGCCATCTCCGATACCGCCGCCCGCCGGAACCAGTCCCTCGACGAGATCGCCGCGGGCGCTGGCGCGGTGGTCACCTCGTACACGCTGCTGCGCATGGACTTCGCCGCCTACTCGGCGCTGACCTGGTCCGGGCTGATCCTCGACGAGGCACAGAACGTCAAGAACCACCAGTCGAAGACCTACCAGTGCGCCCGGCGGCTGCCCGCCCCAGTCAAGATCGCCATCACCGGGACGCCGATGGAGAACAACCTGATGGAGCTGTGGTCGCTGCTGTCGATCACCGCGCCGGGCCTGTTCCCCGACCCGGGCCGGTTCCGCGAGTACTACGCGCGGCCGATCGAGAAAGATGGCCAGGCCGAATTGCTCGCCCAGCTCCGGCGCCGGATCAGGCCGCTGGTCAGGAGGCGCACCAAGGACCAGGTGGCCGCTGACCTGCCGGCCAAGCAGATACAGGTCCTGGAGGTAGAGCTGCATCCACGGCATCGCAAGCTCTACCAGACCCAGCTGCAACGGGAGCGGCAGAAGGTACTCAGCCTGATCGATGACCTGGACACCAACCGGTTCACGATCCTGCGCTCACTGACCTTGCTGCGTCAGCTCAGCCTGCACGGGGCGCTCATCGACGACGCACACCAGGACCTGCCGTGCGCCAAGATCGACACGCTGCTCAGCCAGCTCCAGGACGTGGCGGCCGGCGGCCACCGGGCGCTGGTGTTCAGCCAGTTCACCCGGTTCCTGGGCAAGGTCAGGGAACGGCTGGACGCGGCCGGGATGGAGTACTGCTACCTGGACGGCAAGACCCGGGACCGGGCCGCGGAGGTGCAGCGGTTCAAGGACGGGGCCGCGCCTGCCTTCCTGATCAGCCTCAAGGCGGGCGGGTTCGGGCTGAACCTCACCGAGGCCGACTACTGCTTCCTGCTCGACCCATGGTGGAACCCGGCTACCGAGGCCCAGGCGGTGGACCGGACCCACCGGATCGGGCAGTCCCGCAAGGTGATGGTGTACCGCCTGATCGCGGCCGGCACCATCGAGGAAAAGGTCCTGGCGCTGCAGGCGCGTAAAGCCGAGTTGTTCAGCAGCGTCCTGGATAACGGCGGCGTATTCAGCGGCAGCCTGGACGCGGACGACATCCGCGCGCTCTTCACCTAACCGGTCTCGATCACTCTGGTGCAGCGTCCTTAGCCGGCGATTCCCGTCCCCATGGGTCTCTATAGTCGGCTCATGCCTGACGCTGATGACGGTTTCGCCGCGCTGGCCCGGTCCGCCGTGGATGGCATGCTGGAGCGCCGACCGGAGCTGGCCACCCTGCTGGGCGACCATGCCCACGACAGCCGGCTGACGATCGGCACCGCTGAGTATCACGACGAGCTGGCCCGATGGTGCGGGGACCGGCTAGCTGACTTGCAGCGGATGGACCTGGACCGGCTGTCGGCGGAGTACCGGGTGGACGCGCGGATCCTGGCTAATCAGCTGGAGCTCTGCCGGTTCACCACGGCTGAGCTGCGGGAGCACGAGTGGAATCCGATGCTCGCAAACCCGGGACGGGCCATCTACCTGCTGCTGGCCCGGGACTTCGCGGCGCTGCCGGACCGGCTGCGCAGCGTGGCGGAGCGGCTGGCCGCTGTCCCGGAAGCGCTGGCAGCGGCGCGTTCCGCGGCGGCCGGCCGGCTGCCCAGGGTGCACCTGGAGACCGCGCTCAGCCAGTTCGCGGGAACCGAACGCTTGATCGGGACGGAACTCGACCGCGCGCTCACCGGGACACCAGACGAGCTGGTGCGGGGAGACCTGGCGGCAGGGCGGGCCGCGGCGCTGGACGCGATCGTGGCTCATCGCCGCTGGCTAGAGCAGCGGCTGGCCGACGGCTCCCAGGGCGGCTTCCGGGATCCGCGGATCGGGCCGGAGCTGTTCGCGCGCAAGCTCCAGCTGACCCTGGAGTCCGGTGATTCGCCCGAGGAACTCCTGGCCAGGGCTCAGGCTGACCTGGACGAGGCGACCGGGCAGATCACCGAGACTGCGGTCCGGCTGGGACTGAGGGCAGGGGATGGCAGCCACCTGGCTGGTGAGGGTCGTGGGCACGGGGAACTCGTGCGCCAGGTGCTTGACTCGCTGGCTGCCGACGCGCCCGATGACACCACGATCCTCGGCCTGGTCCGCCGCGCATACGACGTCCAGCTAACGTTTGTCCGCGAGCATGCGATCGTGACCGCACACAACGACCCGGTGGACGTGATCGAGATGCCGGAGATCGACCGTGGTGTGGCGGTCGCCTACTGCGACCCGCCCGGGCCGCTGGAGACCGCGGAGATGCCTACTTTCGTCGCGGTGTCGCCGGCGCCCCGGGACTGGACCGCTGACCGGGTCCGGTCGTTCTACCGCGAGTACAACCGGCACATGCTGCAGAACCTCATGGTGCATGAGGCGATGCCCGGACACGTGCTGCAGCTGGGGCACGCCCGCCGGTTCGCGGGTGGCACACCGGTCCGCGCCGCTTTCTGGTCCGGCTCGTTCGTCGAAGGCTGGGCGGTGTACGCCGAGGAACTGATGGCCGGGCACGGTTACCCCGGCGAGGGAAATCCCGATGCGGTCCGGATGCAGCAGCTCAAGATGCGGTTGCGCATGATCATCAACACGATCCTGGATGTCCGGGTGCATTGCGTGGGGTTGCCCGAAGCGGAGGCCATGGCCCTGATGACCGGGCGGGGCTTCCAGGAAGACGGTGAAGCAGCCGGTAAGTGGCGCCGGGCACTGCTCACGTCCGCGCAACTGTCCACGTACTACGTGGGCTACACCGAGGTCGCTGATCTC
>Ga0187867_10000754_pt1 | contig 28597 bp, 25 predicted proteins | sample June2016WEW_13_1_FD_132976 | JGI IMG/M metagenome (GOLD analysis project Ga0187867, IMG submission 132976) | Peatland microbial communities from SPRUCE experiment site at the Marcell Experimental Forest, Minnesota, USA - June2016WEW_13_10 | ecosystem: Environmental > Terrestrial > Soil >... | reverse complement strand
CACCCCCGTGGGGGCGGTCTGCGGCGCGTTCGCCGCGGCGAAGATATCTCCATCGGTTCTGGGGGTGGTGTTCGGCATGGTGCTGCTGCACGCCGCCTGGGTTTCCACCCGCGGACACCCGGCGCCCCGCCCCGGAGAGAAGGACGACCCGCTAGCCGCGCGCCTGCGGCTGAACGGCAGCTTTCCAACGCCGGAAGGACTCAGGATTTATAAAGTCAGCCACGTGAAAACCGGCTTCAGCCTGATGTTCGTAGCGGGCGCGGTTTCCGGACTGCTGGGTATCGGCTCCGGCGCACTGAAGGTTGTCGCCATGGACCGGGCCATGCGCATCCCGTTCAAGGTCTCCACGACCACCAGCAACTTCATGATCGGAGTGACTGCCGCGGCCAGCGCGGGCGTGTATCTGAACCGGGGATACATAGACCCCGGACTCACCATGCCGGTGATGCTGGGGGTGCTGGGCGGCTCCTTGTTGGGGGCGCGCATCCTGCCCGGCGCTCCCACCATGACGCTGCGGCGCGTGTTCAGCGTGGTGGTCTTCGTGCTAGCCGTCGAGATGATCTACAACGCCGTCTCGGGGAAGCTATGATGCGCGCGCCGCTGAGCGATCAACACATGGATGAGATTATCGGCGGGTTGCTGCGATACGGCGTGATGCTGTCCGCCGGTGTGGTGGCCGCGGGCGGGATCTGGTATTTGATTCAGTACGGAACCACCGCGCCGTCCTATCATGTCTTTCGCGGCGAGCCCGAGTACCTGCGCCACCTGCGCGGCATCGTCAGCGGCATTCCGGGGTTCCATTGCCGCCGCACGATCCAGCTTGGACTGGTGCTGTTGATCGCAACGCCGGTGGCGCGGGTGGCCTTCTCGGTGGTGGCGTTTCTGATGCAGCGGGACCGCACTTATGTGGCGATCACGCTGATCGTGCTGGCAGTGCTGTTGTTTAGTCTGGGCGGGAGAATGGGTGGTTAGCTATTGGTCGGGGCAGGCGCCCACATCGAACAGCGCATTGACGCCGCAAGTGGACGCGATCATCTTGTGGCCGGAGTGGGCCACGCCGGGCACAAACCACATGCGCTGGTTCCAGCCCGAGGGGTGACGGGCGTGCAGATAGGCGAAATACGCCTGCCCGCGGACGAAGCGCGTGGGTCCTTGCGCTTCAGCCTCGCAGGAGGTATCGAGATCCTTCTCGTGGGGATCGATGTCCGCGGCGCCAAGTAAGTAAAGCACGTCGCGCTGCGCGTAGCTGGCCTCGCGCTGCGGCCATGTGTTGGCGGTATCCAGCGTGACGTAAGCGGGCGGATCGATGGGGCCATACTTCCAACGATCGAAACCGCGGCAATTTGCGCCGCCGGGCGACGCAGGCCGATCGCTGGAGAAGTAGAGATACGACGAAGGATTGGCGACGACGTAGCGGAGATGTATGCCGGCGCCGGCCAGAGCGGCTGCCGCCAAGCCCACCACGGCGTATCGCTGGACGAGTTGGCCGCCGCCCGAATGGCCGATGAGGACCACGGTTTTGAGATTCGGAAAAAGCGCGCGATCGGCCAGCCGCCTGAGAAGAGCATCGACAACCTCGTACGAGCTAATTGGCGATGGCTTGACCGCGGGTGCGCCGCCTTCCCAAGCGACTCGCCTCCAGCGCAGCACATCCGCCGGAAGATGGTGCTCGCGGATATCTTCCTCATCGAGGAATTGCGGGGCGATCAGAATCGTATCGCGGGCGGCCTGGCCGGCCTGTTGCGCGGCATCCTGGAGCGCGCGATAGTAGCCTTCCACATCGCGTCCTACGCCATGAAAGACGATGGCCGCGCGGGTGATGCGCGGCTGCTGCTTCGACCAATCCAGCGAGATTTCCAAGGGCTGGCTGGCCGAGCTGTGCGCGGTGGATATGCGGAAAGACTGGCTGGCGATAGCAGCCGCGGCATGCCGCTCGGCAGCCGGCGAGGTAGACGTCACCAGGCCGGGAAGACACAGCGCGCCGGCGAGGATTGTTCGACAGAGGTGGATCGTGCGAGCCATCTAAGATTGAGAATACGATGCATGTCAGGCTCTCGGTGCCGGCAGGAGCAACGGGCGGTCCCTTCGGGAACCTCTCTGGCGCCAGAAACCTGGCGCCAGGCGACCGCAGAAGTGCGGTCGCGGCAGGCATGAGTGCCTGCGCCACGTCGTATCAACTACTTGCGCTAAGGTTCCTGGAGAGTGCCGGCACGGCACGCACGAGCGCGTGCGCCACGGGCTAATCTCCTGGCACACGATCGGGCTTAGCCGCAGGCCACGACCAGCGCCAACCCGAGACGTACGCGGCGATATCCTTGCGATACGTTTTGGCCACCGCCAGCAGCAACATCAGCGCGATCACGACCACGGATGCCAGCACCGTCTGCCCCACATCCAGATTGTTCTTGCACCAGGGCAGCCAGCGCCCGTACACCAGCTCGATATGCACCCAGTAGACCAGCAGCGACGTGGTGCCAAACTGCCGCACCCAGCTCCAACCGGGAGCCGCGCCGTACTGCGTCCAAACATACGCCGCCGCCAGCATCAGCAGGATCACGCCCAGCTTGATCAGCACCTGCGCCGGGCTATCCAGCCAGAACTCGGATTTCGGATAAATGGAGAAAGGCAGGTTCGCGAAGTAGCGCGCCGCCAGGATGATGCCGACGCCCAGCATGGCGGCCCACTGCATGGCGCGATCGTACTGCTCGTGTTTCAGCAGGCGAATCAAGCTGCCGGCGCTCATTCCGAAAGCCACGTATGCCGCCCACGGAAAGAAGCTGAAGTAGTTGTAATCCGGCGCGATGTAAGCCTTCACGATCCAGGGAACGCCGGTCCAGCTCACTTGCGAAGCCAGCGGCGAGAGACCGGCAATCAGCAATCCCAGCGCCGCGCAAATGCGAACGCGCTGCGCCGTCGAGAACAACGCCAGCGCCGACATCAGCGCGATACCGAAGCCCATGCAGTTGAGGATGTCCACCTTCAGCAGATTGGTCCAGGGGCTGGGCCAACTGAAAAGCCAGAGCTGCACGCGCAGTAGCATGGCGATGCCGAACAGGTACCCGGCGCGCCGCAGGGTGCCCGTGATGCGGCTCGCACGCGCCACGCCCTTGCGCTCGAAGCTGAACATCAGAAACGCCAGCGTAATGCCGGTGAGAAACAGGAAGATGGCGGGCGGCATGCCGCCGAAGAACTGCGAGAACATGTACGCCGCGCCGCCGCGCAGATCCGGCTTCAAAAACGACTGGAAGACGTGGCCTTGCAGCATGACGATGCCCGCTACGCCGCGCAGCCAATCCAAAAAGGTCAGCCTGTTTCTTGCTCCGGTCGATTCCATGCGCCTGGTCTTCGCCTGGTCGAATTTACTTCTGCGGGAACTCCCGCTTCACGTTCTTGGGTAAGTGCAATTTCAGGGCCGTTTCCGAAATTTCCGGGTTGATCATCACATCCGAATACGTCGCCAGTTGATAGTCCCCGCCCGGCTGGTAGAACTTCTGCTGGATGGGGTACCCGGCCGCGGAAATCCACAGCTCAAATTTGGTTAGATACTGGCGGATTTCTTTAGATTTCGGAATCAGCTCCAGGCGGTCGGCTTTCTGGCCCTCAACTGTATCGGGACCCACCAAACGCAGCGTGTAGGTGGCTTGCAGTTCGGCGCGCGACGTGCCAAAGCCGATGAGGAAGAACTGGTCCGCTAGTTCACGGTTCTTGCCGGCCACGTCGAACTCTTGCACGGTCTGGATCTTGGGGTAGTAAACCTCCAGCTTGCGACCTTGAAACAAGACGGCCCTGGGATCCGGATCGGTAATATCGATGAGCATGCGCAGGTCGCGCGGCTTCGGCCGTTTGACCAGGATTGTGCCGGAATCCAAGTTATCTTCATTGATGACCGCCGTATGCGACACGCGGTGCACTTTCGCCGACATGCCCCGGAACGCCGCACCCGCCTTATCGATGCGGTCCAGCACCGCGCCCAGATCGTCCGCCGGTTCGGGCCAGCAGGGAGCATGCAGGACGATGCCGATCGTAACCATGACGATGGTGCTTGGAATAGCGGGACGATGCATGGGACGGCCGCTCAGGGTTTGGCGAAGACCATGTAACCCTTGGTTTCGCCGTCCGAGTCGGCAATGGGTTCTACACGGGTGACGGTCACTTGCTTCCGGTGCGTGAACTTCATGAGGAGTTCGGACAACTTCTGCGCCTGCTGGTCCTTGGACATGCCGCTAAGCAATTCCGGCTCGACCCAATAGACGCTGCTGCCGTGTTCACCGGGCAGTACGGAAACGGAGCTGACCAGCGGCGTGCGGGGCTGATCGCGAAACCATCCGCGCGGGGTGAGCATGACGAAGATGAGAATGACGCCGACCATGACGTCGTATTGCCAGCTCGCGCGCGGATAATCCCAGAAAATGAAACGCTTCAGCACCGTGAAGGTTCAGTCTAACAGATGGGCGCTATGGTGCGAACGGGGAGGGTCGAACTCCCATTCCCTTGCGGGAGCCAGATCCTAAGTCTGGTGCGTCTGCCAATTCCGCCACGTTCGCTTAGTGTGGACTTCCACACGATCATATCATTTGCTTGGGAGTATAATCGATAGCAATTGCACTCCGGAGGTTTGTCGAATGAAGACCAATTCCCGCATGGCGTTCGCCATGCTAGCCATAACGTTTACAGCCACCGTCGCTGCGCGCGGCGGCGAGATCGCGATCGACCTCAGCAGCCTGGTAAACGAGCCTTGGACATTCAACGGTCCGGGCGGCGCCGGCATTATCAACGGGGGCACGTTTCCAACGGGCAGCCAAAATTTTGGGGGCATTCCGTTCACGATTCCGGCAGGTCCCAACAACTACTGGGGCGCCGCTGCGGCGGCCGATTTTGGATCCGGGGTGGTGAACGTTACCATTCCGGTTGGCGTCGAAGGCGTCACTTCCGTTTTCACCCTGATCAATACGATGTGGAGCCAGCCAGGCCCGAACGCGTACTTGTATATCACCTTCACGGGGAGTGCCGGCGCCACCGCCAGGCAGCCGCTCGTGGGCGGCGTGAATGTCCGCGACTACAACAACGACGGCTTTCAAAATACCATCAACACCACCAGCACCGTGCAGGTGTGGACGAATGGGTTGGGCCAGCGCCTGGACCGCCAGGAGTACATCTTGCCGGCGGAATTTGCCACCCAGGTGCTGACCAGCGTGACCATCACGGATGAGGGCGCCGACGAGTACAGCCGCGCGGTTCTGGCAGGCCTGACGGTCGGCACGTGCGCCGGCTACGTCCCGGAGACGGTCGGGGTTTCGAGCGGCTCGATCGGGTACAACTCGAGCTTGATGTTGTACGGGCAGAATGTCTACCTGCATAACACAGGCACGACTGCCGTTAGGGGTCCGTTATTCCTGATTTTGGAAGATCTGACGGCAGGGGTCTCGATGGCGAACAAATCGGCGGCCACGGCATGCTGGGCGCCGCTTGGCAGCCTGTATGTGAGCGCGATTCCCCAGGGATCTTCGCTGGCCGCCGGCGAGACGGCCGTAGTGCAGCTAGGATTCAACAACCCGTCCGGGGCGACAATCTCATACACGCCGCTGGTGGTCGGCAGCCTGGGCGGTGCGCCGTAGGATTGCGACGCTGGCTTGACAATTGCTGGGGGGGGGGGTAGAATCGATGGTATTCGCGGTCCGGAGGATTTGTCGCATGAAAACCAATTTCCACTTCGCTTGCTCAGTGGCAGCCATTCTCTTTACCGCCGCCTCGGCGCACGCGGGCCAGACTCCCATCGATATCAGCGCCCTGGTGAATGCGGCATGGACATCTGCTTTTTGCGATAACGCGATCGTCAACGCGAGCACGTTTCCATCAGGCAGCCAGACCTTCGGAGGCGTCCCTTTCGCGATTCCGCCCGGCCCCAACAACTACTGGAGCGGCGCCGTAGCGGGAAATTGTGGATCGGGTGTCCTCCGCCTTACTATTCCGGTCGGCGTGTCCGGCACAACCTCTGCCTTCACTTTGCTCAACACCTACCAGGGCCAGGCGGGTCCGAATGCCTATCTGTATATCACTTTTACCGGGAGCGACGGGGCGACGGCCACGCAACCACTGGTGGGCGGCGTGAATGTCCGCGATTACAACAACGACGGATTTCAGAACGCCATCGACAACACGAGCACAATTCAAGTCTGGACCAATGGGATCGGCCAGCGACTGGACCGCCAGGAGTATATTCTGCCGGCTGCATTTGCCAGCCAGGTTCTGACCAGCGTCACTATTACCGATACGGGCAGCTATGACGGCAGCCGCGGCATCTTTTCCGGATTGACCGTCAGTACGTGCCGCGCTTACGTTACGGACACAATCGCGGTTTCCAGCAGCAAGATCGTTTACGATTCGAGCTTGCAGCTATACTTACAGGAAGTCACTCTGACTAACACGGGCACAGCGGCCGTGGCTGGTCCCCTGTTCTTCATCCTGGAAGATCTCCCGGCCGCGGTCACCCTCGCGAACAAATCCGCGGCTACGGCATGCTTCGCGCCCATTGGCAGCCGCTATCTTGTCGCGTTTCCCGAGGGATCTTCGCTGGCGCCCAATACCGCGGCGGTGGTCAAGCTGGCATTCAGCGACCCCTCGGGGGCGGCGATTTCATATACACCGCTGGTGGCCGGCAGCCTGGGCGGCGCACCGTAGCATCGCGGCTATAGTCCGTGCTCTGTGCCGCAGACCGACACATCCAGACCCATTTCGCGGAACATGGCCGCCTTCGTGGCCAGCGCCAGGTTGGCGGCGTCCGCATCTGGCGCGTAGGCCACCTGCACGTGGTTGGATTTGTGCCGCGCCATCATCTGGTCGCGTGTGATGCCGTAGGTGACCGCATGCATGATGGGCCACTGGGGCGTGGTGATGCGCCAGCGCCGTTCGGTTTCCGCGCGCGGCAGTTCCACCACCTTGGCGCGGCCGATATCCGCCTTCAGCGCGCCCGAATCCACGAATACGCGGCTCCAAACGATTTCGCCCGGCTTGCTGATGCCCTTGAGACTGCCTCCGCCGAGCCGGAAAAACATGGGCGGCTGTCGCTCGCTGACCGCGCCCGCGTATCCGCCGATGAGATGCGCGGGGGGCACCGCGCCCGAAATCTCGAAGACCCAGACGAATTCTTCGACGCCATTTACCGGGTAAGCCTCGCCGTAGCGCACGTCGTGCAGCGTCGTCTCGGGCGGATATCCGAGCGCCTTCCAGATGCGGTTGGTGACCAAGGCGTCCAGACCCGCGCACTCGTCTACTTCGTTGAAGTGCGGCAGCGCGTCGTGATCGTGCAGGATGCGCCCATTGCCCCGCGCGCGCACCGGCGGCCGGTCGACATTGTTCAGCAAGCCTTCGGCCAGGTCGGAAGCCGGCGCCAGGTCTTTCAAGCCTTGCTGATACTGGATGCCGATGGCGTCGCAGCCGAAGTCGTCGGCGATGCGTAAGGCGGCGATGTACATTTTGCATTGTTCGAGGATTTGCGCGTCGGTCAGCTCGGTTTCGGGATCGCTGCCGGTCGAAAACTGCATGCCCTTGCGGTCGAGCCAGGCGCGCACTTCGCGGGCTTCGTCGCCGCTGGTGGCCAGCATCTCCGCATAAAGCCCCGACTGGCTGAGGCGCTCCTTGAACACGCCCGTAGGATGCAGCAGCTCATCCGGAACGATGGCGTTGTACATGCCCATGCAGCCTTCGTCGAAGACGCCCATGATGGCCTTGTTGCGGCGCAGCTCGGCGGCCAGGCGGGCACCGGTCTCCTCCGCGCGCGGCGGTAGCTTGCAAGCCGAAAGTGGACGCACGTGGCTGGTATCGTGAAGGATAGGCTCACCCGCCAGCCAGTGGCGCAGGCCGTCGAGGAAGAAGCTGTCGGTAAAATCCGCGCTCCATAGCGAACTGTAGGCGACGCCGGCTTTGGTCAGCGAGGCATTCAGGTTCAGCATGCCGACCAAGCCGGGCCATTCGCCGCTCCAGTTGGCCACGGTGAGGATGGGGCCGCGATGGCTATAGAGTCCGTGCAGGATGTGGTGGCTATACTGCCAGACGGCCTCGACCACCACCAGCGGCGCGTTGGGCGGGATGTCGCGGAACACTTCCATGCCGCGTTTCTGGCTATCGATGAAGCCGTGACCTTTGGCGGGGTCGCAGGCGTGACCGCGTTCGACCGCGCGGCCCAACCGCCGAATGCCGCCCATGACGGCTTCCTCGGCGCGCGCCTGGGCCGGCCAGCACTTCTGGTTGGCAGCCAGGCGCAGATCGCCGTTCGCAATTAAGATGACAGGATCAGACATGGGTAGATTTTAGCGCGGTGCTGGCTTTAGACCAGTCCGTTTCTAATTTCCCCTTTCAAACCGTGCGTGCCGTTTTCCGGCACACGGCTTACCGATGATTTTCTAGGTGTGGCTTGCGCCGGGTATTTCAGAGTGCCCATCAACTATGCAAACCCATTCCGTACAGACTGAGTGCCGGTGAATGGAGCCCGTTTTGTTGGCCGTTGCCCACCCCGCCGATACTGCCAGGAGACCTCCCGTGTGTCTTGGCAGCGCATCGCCTGGCCGCATTGCGGACATACAGGCGCCGTACCAAGGGCCGTGCCGGCGAAGGCATCCACCTTGCTCTGCAGTGCGGCCAACATCTGTGGCGGTACTCGATCTCCACTTCCCGCTCTAGTAACAAGAAGCGCGGAGGATCATCGCCCAAGACAGGTCGAGTGGGCCGTGTCTCGGGTTCCGTGTGTGCCAACCGCTGTTGCGGCATGGCTCCTCTCTTACGGCGGTGACGAAATCGGACGGAGTGATGGACGGGCGCGCTGACTACGCGCGAGCACCAAAAAGCTCGGCGTTGATCCGCAGCAGTTCGGCGGCGGCTTGCTTGAAGTGTCGGCCCGCTTCCACTCGCGGACGAACCGCATCGATCCAATCAGCGGGAATGGTCTCGACACGCTTCTGGCCGCCGGCCATAAAGGTGAGGGTCCAGAGCGGATGGCCATCACCGTCGGCGCAATGACAGGAAGGCCGGCCAGGAGGCCTGTCCTACAGCAGACGGAAATTCACTTCGACCGTGGCAGCCACGACCACAGGCTTGCCATCCTTATAGCCGGGGCGGAACTTCCATTTCTCCACGGCCTCGATGGCTTTTTCATCCAGACCCAGCCCCAGGCTGCGCATGACCTTCAGGTTGCGCGGTTTGCCGGCGGTATCCACTTCCACGTACAGGACCACAGTGCCCTGATACTTGGCCTTGCGGGCCTCTTCGGAGTACTCCGGCTCGGGCCGGTAGAGCGGAACGGGCGCCGTGACGCCTCCGCCCACGCGGAACACGCCGCCGCCAAAGCCGCCTCCTTCGCCGGGACCGAACCCCGCGCCCTTACCGGAACCGATGCCGCCACCGGAACCGGACCCAATTCCTCCGCCGGAACCCGGACCGTTCGAGGGCGGTCCAATTTTGGCCAGCGGATCGCCATATTGGGCCATATTGACGTTGGGCAGATTTACGTCGGGCGGCGCCACGATGGTGGGTTCCATCGGCAGCTTGGGATTCAAATTGTTGAATACCTGCACGGGAGGCGTAAACTGGCGAGGCGAAATCTTCGGCAGCCGGCCCTTGGCGGCCGGCAACGGAGAGCGATCGCCGCCTCCACCACCGCCGCCCGATGGTTTTTGGGGTCCGGCTTTGGGCTTGTACGCCTCCAGATCCACCGGCATGATGATGGAGGTCACGTCTTTGGCGGCCTGCTGAACGGCTTTGCTCGACGCCAACGTGAACAGCAGTACGATGACCGTGGCATGGATTGCCAGCGAATAAGCGCCAGACTGCTTCTTGCGCCCGTAGAGGCCCCAGATGTCCTTGACCGCGATGGGCTTGGAAGTAACTTCCAGCGGCGGGAGCGGCGTCGGGTGAACGAGTTCCCGGACGCTCTCGATCAGGGATTTGAACCACGGCGTCTCCACTTCCGGCGCCAACAAGTGGTCGAGGTGTTCGTCCGGATTGAACTTCGAGGCATTATTGTCTTCCGGTAACGGGGTGTGCTCCATATTCTCAGACATCGTATCCCCAAGCGCCTCCGATGGCGTCGGAGGGCCGCTCACAGCTTTTCGACGCAATCGCCGACCGCTTAGTTACAGGTTTTGGAAACCCGCACCCAGGCTGCACTTTGGATTCTACCATATCCTACCGATTTTCATAAATGTGATCGGGGAGACAATCGGTTTGACCTACCGCGCCATCAGCCGCGCCATAACCCGGCTGAGGGGCGCGTCCGACGGCGGCGTGGAACCGCAAACCTTCGCTCCTGCCGTCCAAAGCTGTTCGGCCGCCGAAGTATTGTTCTCGATCGCGTCACTGTACGATGGCGGCCGCCGGCCTTTCGCCAGGAGCTTTCGCGCACCCTCCATTTGAGACTTAAGGGTGGGCGGCAGGGCCGCCGCGGCGCATCGATCCAGCACATCGAGAACCTGGGCCACCACCTCCTGGCTGCGGCGGTAACGCTCCGGAGCTGCTAGCCCGCGGCGCATCGGATCCAGCTCCAGTATCCGGTTGCACGCTTCCAGCCGCTTCTGGACCGCCGTGTTGTTGGGATTCAACCCCAGGGCAGCGGCCAATGCATCCCGCGCCGCCGCATAGTCGGCCAGGGCATACTCCGCTTCTCCCAAGCCGGCAAGAGCTTTCTCGTCTTGCGCGTCGCGGCCGGCCAGATCCCGGAACAGGTTGGCCGCCTCTTTAGGCAGCCCGTAATCGAGCGCCAGCGGAGCCGCTTGCCTCTCGACCGCGATCTCGTGCGGCATCACCGTCAACATCGAAAGCAGCTCGGCCTGCGCCTGTGGCCGCCGGCCCGCCTGGCCCAGCGCCTGGATCAACTCGATGCGCGCCTGGATGCGTTGCTCCGCGGCATTTGCGGGCCAGGCGCCGTAGATCGCGTGGTGATAGTAGCCCAGCGCCTCATCGATGCGGCCTTGCTGCCACACCACGCGCGCCATCACCAGATTCGCGGCGGCGTTGGTGGGATCGCTTCTCAATACGTCCTTCAGATAAATGGTGGCTTCGCCGGGATGGCCCGCCTTCACCAGCGCCTGCGCCAACGCCAGCCGGTACTGGTTGCTGTGCGATATGGACAAGGCATCCCGGTATTGTTCTATGGCTTCGTCGTAGAGGTCCTTCTGCAGGAATTGATTTCCCAACTCGTAGAAATGCTGGGCCCGCCCGGCGCGCGCGGAGCGGTAGCGATAGCTGAGAAGACCGGCCACTACGCCGAGGCCGATCAGCACCGCCAGCACACCGGCCAAAAGCCTGGCCGGTTTGCCTGCCGGCAGTGCGGGCCGGGCATCCTCATCGACACTTCCCATGGCGTATGCCGCCAGGATGTCTTCCATGGAAATCGTGCCCTTCAGCTCCCGGATGTTGGCGCGGCTGACCACCGGCAGAACTTTAAGGCCGGTCTCCGCGAGACGGCGCATCGCCATATCGAGGGAATGGTCGGCGTGCAGATGCGGAAATTCGTCCGCGCCGAGCCGGTCCGGATCGGGCGCGGGAACGAGTTGATCCAGAGTGCGCTCGCCCTGGCTTTCCGCGATGGCCCGATCCAACCGCTCCACGCTCAGCATGCCGCGCAGCCCACCCTGATCCACCACAGGCCAGGCGCCCGTCTCCGGGTGGACCATGGCCGCTGCTTCGCCGACGCGCAGGCTCGCGGACAGCGATGCCGGACTGCCACGGAAGGCCTGCCCCACCATGAGCAGGGCTTCGCGGGCTTTGGCGCCGGAAGGTAAGTGAATGCCATCCTGATGCAGCAGCGCCTCGTAAATCGACTCCTGCTGCAGATGGCTGGAAATGAAATAGCTGATCAGGTTCGAGATCATCAGCGGCACGACGATGGAGTAGTCGCGCGTGATCTCGAAAATCATGATGACCGAAGTCATCGGCACGCGCACGATGCCCGCAAAGGCCGTTCCCATCCCGACCAGCGCGTAAGCTCCCACGCTGCCGGTGTAATCCGGCATCAGGCGGTGGGCGGCGCCTCCCACCGCCCCGCCCAGCATGGCGCCAATGAACAGGCTGGGACCAAAAATTCCGCCTGCGTTACCCGACGAATAGCACGTCGCTGTCGCGATCACCTTCAGCAGCACCAGCAGCGCCATGATGCGGATGGCGATTTCTCCGTTCAGAGCTTGGCCGACGAAGTTGTAGCCCACCCCCAACACATCCGGGAAAAACCAGCCCAGGATGCCGACCGTCAATCCACCCACCGCCGGCTGCCACCAGATAGTGAACTTGGGCAGCCTCAGGAAATACTTGCGCAGCCACAACAGCAGTTTGACGAATGCCACCGAGACCAGACCGCCCGCCAGGCCGAGCACCGCGTAAACCAGGAACTCCAGCGGATGAACCAGTTGATAGGCGGGCACGTGGAACAGCGGCTCGTCGCCCAGCAAGAGGTGCAGGACGATCCAGGAAGTGGCGGATGCCAGTACGATGGAGCCCAGCACCGGAGCGTGCATGTCGCCCATCACTTCTTCCAGCGTGAAGAGCACGGCGGCGATGGGCGTGTTGAACGCGGCAGCCAGCGCAGCCGATGCGCCCACCGGCAACAGCGCCTTAACGCTGCTGGTGCTCAGCCCCAATCTGCGGCCCAGGACGGACGCGATGCCCGCGGAGACCTGTACCGACGGACCCTCGCGTCCCAGCGCGATGCCGCTGGCCAGCGAGATCGCCGACATGCTGAACTTGCCCAGCACCGTGCGCATGGCGATGAAGCCATCACGCACGAAAAGCGCGGTCTTGGTCTGCGGAATGCCGCTGCCGCGCGCGTTCGGGAAATAGCGGGACAGCAGGATGCCTGTGACCAGCGAACCGGCCACCGGGATCACCAGCCTGCGCCAGGCTGCCCCGGTCGCAGGATAAAGGCGGGATCCCAGGTTCTCGGTTACCAGAATGAACGCCACAACCACCAGCCCCACCACCGCGCCGATAATCAGCGTCAGCAGGAGCAGGACTTTGTCTTCGTAGCGGCGTGTGGGAGTCAATTTCTCAGAATACCGAAGAAGAAGCGGCTTGCGCCAAGATCCGAAAGGAAGTAGGTTTAAGGAGGGGCCACGACCGGTTTCCGGGCCGTGGTTTTGCGGTTACTTACGGCGCCGGCGCCGCTGAACGCGGATCGTTACCGTGATCGCCGTTGTCGCGGCGATCATAACGGTCAACGTGATGATAAACATCCGTTGCCTCCTTTCGCCTAAACGTTTGATTGGCCGGCCCGGGGTACAAGGCCGGGCCGGCGGCGTTTAGGACGCCGTAAAACGTCCCTCCGCTTTCCGACGGGCGAAAACTGTAGCACAAGAACCGATGTGGCGGCTTGCGCCAAGATCCCAAAGGTTGTAAGTTTAAGGAGGGGCCACGACCGGTTTCCCGGCCGTGGCTTTTCTGTTACTTACGGCGACGGCGCCGCTGAACGCGGATCGTCACCGTGATCGCCGTTGTGGCGGCGATCATAACAGTCAACGTGATGATAAACATCCGTTGCCTCCTTTCGCCTAAACGTTGGATTGGCCGGCCCGGGCACAAAGCCGGGCCGGCAGCGTTTAGGACGCCGTAAAACGTCCCTCCGCTTTCCGACGGGCGAAAACTGTAGCGCAAGAGTACATGTGGCCGGCCGCGCGTTTCATTCTCTCCGTAATCTCCGTGTCGTGTAATGCCGATGAAGAGGCATGGGTCCTATAAGCTCCTTAACCAATCTTTCCAGCAGCTATTTACAGTCGATTCTCAGCTCCGCTCTCCAAAGTACAAGTTCCACCGGGAAGAGCCAGAGCAGCACAGGCGCGTCGCCGGTCGCGGCGCAGCCGGAGAATGGCCAGCTTTCGCCGTTCGCACAGCTCATGAGTACGCTGCAACAGCTTCAACAATCGAATTCAAGCGAGTATCGGCAGGTCGCCCAACAAATCGGCACGAACCTGAAAAGCGCCGCGCAGACTGCCACGGCGGACGGCAATGCGACACAGGCCACGCAGCTCAATCAGCTTGCGACGGACTTCACCAACGCATCGCAGAGCGGCCAGCTTCCGAATATGCAAGATTTGGCGCAGGCGATCGGCGGAGGCCATCACCATCATCACTTCCACGCCGCGTCCAGCGATACGGATACCGATATCAGCAGCGGCGCCGGCCAGATCAGCCAACTGCTGGCGGAATTCCAGTCGAATAGCACACAGAACGAAGCCACGAATCCCATGGCGATCATTATGAATACGCTATCCAGCGCCGGGGTTGGCTCTTAACATGCGATAAACTAGTTGTTTCTAAATGAAACAACGCATCCGCTCGACGACGGTGCTCTGCGTCCGCCGCGATAACAAAGTGGTTATGGCGGGCGATGGACAGGTGACCCTGGGCCACGAAGTACTCAAATCGTCCGCCAAGAAGTTGCGCCGTATTTATAACGACAAGATCCTGGCGGGGTTCGCCGGCTCCACAGCCGACGCCTTCGCCCTGTTCGCGCGCTTCGAATCCAAACTGGAACAGTTCAACGGCAACTTGTCGCGCGCCGCGGTGGAGTTGGCCAAGGACTGGCGCACCGACCGTATGCTGCGCCATCTGGAGGCGCTGCTGTTGGTGGCCGACGCCACGAACACCTACATCGTGAGCGGCAACGGCGACGTCATCGAGCCCGACGAGGGCGCGGCGGCCATCGGATCGGGCGGGCCTTTCGCCATCTCCGCCGCTACGGCGCTGCTGCGTAATACCAAGCTCTCCGCGCGCCAGATCGCCGAACAATCCATGCAGATCGCCGCCCGCATTTGCATCTACACCAACGAGAACGTCACCTACGAGGAGCTCGCCTGACATGGTCATCTATCTTCCCGCCCAGTCCGTGGACGAGGAACCCATCCTCGACGAACTCACTCCGCGCGAAATCGTGCGCGAACTCGACAAGCACGTCGTGGGACAGGCCGAAGCCAAGCGGGCCGTGGCCATCGCCCTGCGCAACCGCATCCGCCGCCAGAAACTGCCGCCCGAGATGGCCGACGAGGTGATGCCCAAGAACATCCTCATGATCGGTCCCACCGGCGTGGGCAAAACGGAGATCGCGCGGCGCCTGGCGCGGCTGGCGAATTCGCCGTTTCTGAAAGTGGAGGCCTCCAAGTTCACCGAGGTCGGCTATGTGGGCCGCGACGTGGAATCCATGATCCGCGACCTGGTGGATATCTCCATCGATATGGTGCGCGAAGAGCGCCTCGAAGAAGTCGCCGACCGCGCCGAAGCCAACGCCGAGGAGCGCCTGCTGGACCTGCTGATGCCGCCCCAACCGGAGGCCAGTGAGAGCATCGAGCGCACCCGCGAAAAGCTGCGCGAACGGCTGCGCGAGGGCAAACTCGACGAACGCATCGTGGAGCTGGAAGTCAAGGACCGCGGCCCCAACTTCGAGATCGCCACCAACGCGGGCATCGAGGAGATGAGCATCAATATCAAGGACATGCTCCCCAATTTCTTCGGCGGCAAGACGCGGCGGCGCAAGATGCGCGTGGCCGAAGCCGCCGATTACCTGGGCCAGGAAGAGGAGCAAAAGCTCATCGACATGGACCAGGTCACGCGCGTGGCGCTGGAGCGCGTCGAGACCAGCGGCATCATTTTCCTGGACGAAATCGACAAGATCGCCGGGCGCGAAACCGGCCACGGCCCGGATGTCAGCCGCGAGGGCGTGCAGCGCGATATCCTGCCCATCGTCGAAGGCACCACCGTCAATACGCGCTACGGCTTTGTGCGCACGGACCATATCCTGTTCATGGCGGCTGGCGCCTTCCACGTCTCCAAGCCCGCCGACATGATCCCCGAGCTGCAGGGGCGCTTTCCCATCCGCGTGGAGCTGAAATCGCTCACTGTGGAGGATTTCATCCGCATTCTGCGTGAACCCAAGAACGCGCTCGCCAAACAATACACCGCGTTGATGGAGACGGAGGGCATCAAGCTGACTTTCACCGACGACGCGCTGGAGGAAGTCGCCAAGTTCGCCGCGCAGGTCAATCAAAGCTCCGAGAACATCGGCGCACGCCGCCTGCACACCATCATGGAGAAGCTGCTCGAAGAAGTTTCCTTTGAAGGGCCGGACTTGAAGAAGAAGACCGTGAAGGTGGATGCGGTCTACGTGCGCAAGCAGTTGGCCGACATCGTCAAGGATCAGGACCTGAGCCGCTACATTCTATGATGTAAAAGAAACAGCGTGCCCCGTCTCACATCGGTGAAGTCCGCCCTTTCCAACATCGCGCTGGCCTTAGCCTGCGTGGCCGCGGCGCTCCTGGTCACACAGGCGCTGAACTCCGTCTTCCCCACGCCGTTATTCTTCGCCGCCATTGTCGTCAGCACCTGGTTCGGCGGCGCTGAAGCGGGCCTGCTGGCGGTGGCGCTTGCCACGATTGTCTTGGACTATTACTTCGTCCCGCCGATCCACCGTTTTGCACCGAAGTCGGGAGAACTGCCCTATCTCATTCAGTTCGCCATCCCGGCTCTGCTGACCTGCTGGTTCGTCAAGAAACGCAAAGATGCCGAAAGCTCACTCACGCAGGCCCGCGATGAGCTGGAATCCAAGGTGCGGGAGCGTACCGTCGAACTCCGGCGGGCGAACCAGCAATTGAAAGCCGAAATCGCGGAGCGTATCCGGGCCGAAGAAATTGTCCAAAAGACGCAGGCGGACCTGGCGCACGTCTCTCGCGTGACTACCCTGGGTGAGTTAGCCGCATCCATCACACACGAGGTCAACCAGCCTCTGATGGCCGTCGTGATCAACGGCGATGCCTGTCTCGAATGGCTCGCGCGTGCGCCGCCCGATCTGCAAGAGGCCCGCGAAGCTGCCGGAAGAATCATCGCCGAGAAACCGGGCGGGTGAAATCATCCACCGCATTCGTGCCCTCTTCAGGAACTCCCCGCTGCAAAAAGCCCCTGTAAGAATCAACGAACTGATTCAAGACATCGTGGCACTGACCCAAAGGGAGCTGACCCGCAATGGTGTTTCGCTCAAGACGGAACTGGACCCCGCCCTGCCGCCGGTGTTCGGCGACCGGGTGCAGTTACAGCAAGTGATCCTCAATCTGGTGGTGAATGCGATCGAGGCGATGAGCGCCATAACCGGACGCTCCCGCGAGTTACGGATCCGGTCGGAGTGTGACGGCGATGGAGCACTGGTCACTGTCCGCGATACAGGCCCTGGCCTGCCGCTCTTTCAGCCGGAACGCATCTTCGGCGCATTTTTCACCACCAAGCCGGATGGGTTAGGCATGGGCCTGTCAATCAGCCGCACCATCATCGAAACGCACGGCGGCAAGCTCTGGGCCACCCACACCGCCGACGGCGCCATCTTTCAGTTTCGACTCCCCATCCACGCGGAGGTTGCGTAGTGGCCGCCGAAGAACCGGTCGTATATGTCGTGGATGACGATGCCGCCGCCCGCGCTGCAATCCAAAGTCTCTTGCATTCCGTGGGCCTGCGCGTCGACACTTTCGGTTCGGCCCAGGAGTTCCTGGCCAGCGACCGTCCAGATGCGCCTGCCTGCCTGGTGCTGGATGTGCGCCTGCCGGGAGTCAGTGGCCTCGACTTTCAGCGCGATTTGGCCGCCCGCAATGTGTCCATACCGATCATTTTCATCACCGGCCACGGAGACATTCCGATGTCGGTGGAAGCCATGAAGGCCGGGGCTATGGAATTTCTAACCAAGCCGTTCCGCGGGCAAGTCCTGTTGGACGCCATTCACCGGGCCATCGAATGCGACCGTGCCGCGCGCCACGAACAGTCGAAAACGGCTGAACTGCGCCAACGCCTGGCCACCCTGACGCCCCGCGAGCGCGAAGTCATGCAATTCGTCATATCCGGGCTGCTCAACAAACAGATTGCCGCTGGGTTGGGCGCCAGCGAAAGAACCGTCAAAATCCACCGCGGCCAAGTCATGCGAAAGATGCAAGCCGCCTCCCTGCCCGACCTGGTGCGCATAGCCGGAAAACTCGGCATGCCTGCCCGAAAGTACTAGAAGCCTGCCCCAAGACCCAATCGACGATTCCCTCGCCAGCCTGTAATGTGGTTCGAGCGAGGACTTCTCTTCGAAACCCAATGCTGAAGCCACACCGGGAATCTATCGTCTCGATTGTGGACGACGATCCGGGAATCTGCATGGCGCTCAAAGCGCTCATGCGATCCGCCGGTTTGGCCGCGGAGGCATTCCTTTCGGCGGAGGATTTCCTCGACTCCGGTAAGCTCGCGCAAACGGCATGCCTGGTCTTGGATATGCACTTACCCAGAATGAGCGGACTCGAACTGCAAAGGCACTTGGCGGCCACTGGCGCCCGGGTGCCGATCATATTCATCACGGCTCACGACCGGGAGGAGGCGCGCGCGGCGGCTCTCGAATCGGGCGCGGCCGCATTCCTGTTGAAGCCGCTGAGCAGAGGCGTACTGCTGCAGCGCGTCCTCGGAACGATCGATTTATCGCACTTGGAGGGAAGGTGAGTAAGCTAACCGTGCGCGTCTTTGCCTGCATTACGGGACTTTTGGCCATCGGTGCGAAGCTGCCGGCGCAATCCGACGGCGCCGATCCGCTACACATTGGTTCAGTCACCGTCTCGGGGTCGATTCACGAGCGTTACGAAGATTGGGATTTCTTTCAGGCGAAGGGCGAAAACTCCTACGGATACTCCGGGTCGCTCCTGCGCCTCATGTTCAGCCAGAACGAACACAGTTACGACTGGGGCGTGGAACTGGCCGCGCCGATCCTGCTGGGGATACCGAACCATGCGGTGCAACCGGCGCCGCTGGGTCAACTCGGCTTGGGCGGGAACTACTGTGCGGCGAATCACAACGATCAAAACGCCGCCGGTGTTTTCGTCAAGCAGGCCTACCTGCGCCTGAAAGGCGAGCGGTCGAACGTACGGTTGGGCCGGTTCGAATTCACGGACGGCGGCGAGGTCACCCCCAAGGACGAAACGCTGGCTATTGTGAAGCGGGATGGCATCTCGCAGCGGCTGATAGGCACTTTCGGCTTCTCCGACGTGCAGCGCAGCTTCGACGGCGCCCAGTATAACTATGTCAACGGCTCCTGGAACCTGACAGCCTTCAGCGCGGTGCCCGACCGCGGCGTCTTCCAGGTGGATGGCTGGGGATGGGTCAAGACCCCGGTGACCTATGTGGCACTGACCAAGCAAGCTACCTTCGGCGCCAGCATGGCCGAATGGCGCGTATTCGGCATCTATTATAACGACGACCGCGGCGTGCTCAAGACGGACAACCGTTCCGCGGCGGTACGCGCCAACGATCTGGGCGGGATCGATATCGGTACCTTCGGCGGCCACTACATTCAGGCCATTCCCACGGCTGCCGGCATATTCGACCTGCTAGGCTGGGGCGCGCTGCAGACCGGGAAGTGGGGGCTCCTCACGCAACGCTCGGGCGCGGGCGCCGTGGAGGCCGGCTTCCAGCCGAAGATCGTCAAAGCCGTCCGGCCCTGGCTGCGCGGCGGCTACTTCTACTCGACCGGCGACAACAATCCCAACGACGACACTCACGGCACTTTCTTCGCCATCCTGCCCACGCCGCGCGTGTACGCCCGCTTTCCGTTCTTCAACGAAATGAACAACCGCGATCTGTTTGCCGAGCTGATGCTGCGCCCCGCCAAGGCACTCACTCTCCGCTCCGACGTACACGGACTGTGGCTGGCCAACAAGAACGATATATGGTATTCCGGCGGCGGCGCGTTTCAGCCGTGGACCTTCGGTTACAGTGGCCGCCCGTCCAACGGCGCCACGGGCCTGGCTACGCTTTATGACATCAGCGCGGATTACCAATGGACGCGCGGTCTGGGGACGGGCTTGTATTTCGGCTATGCGCGCGGCGGCGCGGTCGTGCAGCATATCTTTCCCGGAGACAGCAATTCCAAGTTCGGCTTCGTGGAGGTCAATTACCGCTTCTGAACCGACGCCGCGATGAGGACCAAACTCTATGTTCAAAAATAACCTGACATTCGGATACGTCCTGTTCGTCGGTATTCCGTTGCTGATTCTGATCGGCACTCTGCGGGCCGGCGCCAATCTGTCGGCTCCGCCGGCGGTCTCGGGCGAATGGACGATCGACCCTGCGCCGGGCAACTGCGCAGGACCGCCCGACATGAGTATCTACCAGACGGGCGCGGATGTGCTCATCGCGTTGAACGATCCACAGAAGACCACGCTGGCAGGCAAGCTCGAAGGTGGCCTCATCGCCGCTGCTTCGACCACAACCGGTTGCGGCGGCGCTTCGCGTCTCGAGGCAGCCCTGAGGGGAAACCCGGACACAAGTCTCTGGAGGGCCGGCTCTCGTTCGACGGGTGCAACGCATGCGCCCCGGTTCCGTTCCGTGCAGTGAAATCGGGAAAGTGAGGACAGCCCAAATGATCGATCTTTTCAAACTTATTCTGCAAATCGGAGTCATTCTCCTGACGGCGCGCATCGTCGGCATGATCTTCAAGAAGATCCATCAGCCACAGGTAATGGGCGAGATGGTGGCCGGCATCCTGCTCGGGCCTACGCTCTTTGGCTGGCTGGCGCCCGTCATGTCGAAGGCGCTGTTCCCTGCACCCAGCCTCGGTTACCTCAACGCTTTAAGCCAGGTTGGCCTGGTGTTGTTCATGTTCCTGGTGGGCGTGTCTCTCAACCCCAAGGAACTTCACAGCCACGGACACGCCGCCGTCCTTACCAGCCACGTCAGCATCATCACGCCGTTCTGCCTGGGCAGCCTGATGGCACTGTTCCTGTACCCGCGCCTGTCCGACGACAGCGTGTCGTTCATGGGCTTCGCGCTGTTCATGGGCGCGGCCATGAGCATCACGGCTTTCCCGGTGCTCGCGCGCATTCTCACCGAACGCAACCTGCTGCGCAGCCGCATGGGCACGTTGTCCATCGCCTGCGCCGCGGTGGACGATGTGACCGGCTGGTGCATTCTGGCATACATCATTCTGTTGATCCGGACCACGCACGCGGGACGGCCCATCTGGGTGACCTTCGGTGGCCTCCTGGCGTACGTGTTCCTGATGCTGTTCGGCATCAAGCGCCCGCTCGCCTGGTTCGAAAAGTCTTTCCACCAAACTGGCCGGCTTACCGAGAACGCCCTGGCCTCCATGGTGTTGCTGGCGCTGGCCTCGGCCCTGGTCACCGAGTTTCTAGGGATTCATCTGCTGTTCGGAGCTTTTCTCATGGGCGCCATCATGCCCAAGAGCGCCGACTTCATCCGCTACGTCCTGCACCGGCTTGAGTCGGTCACCGTGCTGGTGCTGCTGCCGCTCTTCTTCGCCTACAGCGGCCTGCGCGCCAATATCGGTGTTGGTCACAATGGAACGTGGTGGGTGTTCGCCGCCATCGTGATCGTGGTGGCCATCGCCGGCAAACTGGGTGGCTCCATGATCGCGGCGCGCTTTGCGGGCATCGGGTGGAGGGACGCGGCCTCCCTGGGCATTCTGATGAATACCCGCGGGCTGATGGAGTTGGTGATCCTGAATATCGGATTGGATATCGGCGTCATCTCTCCGGCCGTATTCTCCATGATGGTCCTGATGGCCTTGGTCACTACGTTTATGACTACGCCGCTGCTCGAATGGGCCTACCCGGCTCGCCTCATGCGCAACGAAGTGAATGAGTTCGCGGAAGTGCGCGTAGCGTAACCGCGCCGGTCGTGTGAAGAAGAAGACCGTGAGTGTGGATGCGGTCTACGTGCGCAAGCAGTTGGCCGACATCGTCAAGGATCAGGACCTGAGCCGTTACATTTTGTAAAATAGAAGCTCCCGAAACAGAAACGCAGCCCAGGCCATTTCATAACTTCGCCGCGCCGGTGGCCGGCTGGAGCCTGGTGTATTCCGCCTTGGCTTGATGGAGAATCGGGATATCCTGGTCGGCGTCTCTCCAAAGGCCGAGGAAATCCTGGTAGGCAGCCTTTGCCTTGGTCTTGTCTCCCGACACCGCGAAGGCTCTGCCCAGTTGCAAGCGCGCCAATGCGCCCACGGGATCGCTGAAAACGACGCCGCGGTGATCGAGGATCTTCCGGAACTCCGCGGCGGCTTGGGTGCCTTGGTGCGCAGCCATGTAGGCCTGGCCGCGGACGTAGGCCGGATAGAGACTCCCGAAGAACGCAAAGAAGTTGATTCCCGGTATGGCCAGATCGTACGGAGCGGCGATTTGGAGCAGTTCGATAGCCTTTCCTGGCTCCTTATGGTTCAGTGCGACGAGTGCGCGCAGCGTTGGCAGGTAGCTGAACCGGACCGATGTATCCTCGGGAAACCGCCGTTCCAGATCGTTCGCGAGCGTCTGAACGCGGAAGGATTCCCCCGCAAGGGCGAGTGCGACGGCCGCGCCATATTCCACATCCCGGCCCGTTGAAATTCCAAGCGCGTGTAGAGCGAGGCGCCTTGCAGCAGCCGCGTTCCCGAAGAAAGCTTCCCACACCGCGGCCGCGGTTTCATAGGTAGCCGCGGTTTCCCACTGACCCGCCTGGCGAGCCAGATCCACCGCGCGCCGGGACATGCGAGCCGCTTGTTGCAAGCGGCCGGAATAGGCCGAAACCATAGCCTCCGCATGCGCGATCCAGTCTTCCGCCCCAGGTTTTCCGTAGCTCAAGGCCACTTCCCGCGACATCCCTGGCATATCGTTTCTCAGGAATGCGATGTAGTAGCGCAGGACTAAAAACTCCGAAATTTCCAGCTTGCGGGCGGACGCCCGCTGAATAGTCCTGGCGGCTTCCTCTGGGCGGTCCAGGTAGAAATAGCTGTAGGCGAGATTAACATATCCGAAGACGAGGTCCGGATCGAGCGCGATCGCCATTTTGGCTTCCTCGACCGATTCTTCATACTTGCCGGAGCCCTGGTCGATGAATCCCGATAACAACGAGTGGGGTTCGACCTCACGAGGGTAGGTTTGCGCCCATAATTCACAGGTCTGTTGCGCCTTTTCCAAGTTTCCCGTCACCTGCCGGTCGTAGATAGCCGCGATAAAGAACTTCTCGGGGTCACTGGCGCGATCCCGCAACCGATATGCCTCGCGCGTGCTTTCCGCGGAGAGGACCGACTCTCCTATATTGCTGTACTTGAGGCCCAGATGGGCATAGGCCATCGCAAATTTGGGATCGAACTGGATGGCGCGCTTGAAACTCGGGACCGCGGACGCGCCACCATTTAAGGACGACACTCGCAAGCCGGTGCTATAGGCTCTTAGGGCTTCGAGCGACGGCGTGGTGGCTTGGGCGAGCGGAGTCGAGTGCTTTTCGACCGTGGCGAGAGACTCTCCGACTCGGGTTCTGAACTTCGCCGCGATTTGACTGAGCGCATTCAGGACGTCTTCTTTTCTGGCCGCTTGCGCTTGCTCCTCGTCCAGCACGTCTCCGCTGCGGCAGGCCTTTGCGCGCAGCCCCAATACGTACTGGCTTCCGAGGCTGGCGATGGAGCCTTCCAGGACCGCGGCGCCGCCGGTTCGCTCGCATATTTCCCGCGCGACGTCCGGAGTCAGCCGCGCATCCGGCGGCCGGCTCATCATACTGAGCGCCTTCCTGATATGCTCCTCGGAGACGAGGCTGAGGTATGGCGACTGTTCAAGCTGTATGGTCAACCCTTGGCGAAGCGTCCAGTCGAACACGGGGTCGCCGGTCCTATTGATGAAATCGGCCAGAACGATGGTGTCCTTGTCCGTGAGTCCCGGCGCGCGGTGAAAATGGAAGTAGCCTGCGGCGCACACCGCAAGCACGGCCGCGGCAGCCGGAACAATCGTCTTCCAGCGTGCGCCGGCCGCACGGCCCGAGTCCCCGTGGCGCCGCAGACGCTGGAGGGCGGCCAGGATTTCCGAAGCGTTTCGATAGCGAAGCCCAGGGTCGGCCTCCAGGCATTTGGCGATGATGTGCTCCAGTTCCGGCGGCGCCGCGCCCAGCCGGGCGGCAGCGGCGGGAGGCGTGCCCGTAGCCATCTCATAGAGCACCAGCCCGAAGGAGAACACGTCGGTGCGCGCGTCCAATGGTGTGCCGGACAATTGTTCCGGGGACATGTAGCCGGCGGTGCCCAAGGCGGTACCCGGCGTGGTGATCGGATCCTCGGCGCCGTCGGGCGCGCCTAGTTGAGCCAGTCCGAAATCGAGGATCTTGGCATGGCCCCGCCGCGTGACAAAAATGTTGGCTGGCTTGATGTCGCGGTGGACGATCCCCGCCATATGGGCGGCGCCCAACGCATCGGCGATCTCGATTCCGAGCGTTAGCAGCACTTCCATCTCCAGGCGTCGTCCAGCGATGTATCGCTTCAGCGTTTCACCGTCCAGATGCTCCATAACGATGAACGAACCGGCGTCCTGCTCTCCGATGTCGTAAATCGTGCAGATGTTCGGGTGATTCAAGGCGGAAGCGGCGCGGGCTTCGCGCCGGAACCGATGCAAGGCCCGCGGGTCGAAGGCGAATTCACCGGACAGGAACTTGAGAGCGACAAATCGCTGGAGCCGGCCGTCATGGGCCTTGTAGACCACGCCCATGCCGCCGTGGCCCAGACTCTCGACGATGCGGTAATGCGAGACGGTCCGCCCGATTAGAGAGTCGGCGGTCCCCTGCGCGGTGTTGTCCGGATGGCGGCTCTGCCGGAGAGCCATGGCTTTGGCGGCCACTTCAATCGCCGGGTTCTCCAGGAACCTGCCTGCCTGCTCGTCCGACGCCAGCAGGGAGCGGACTTCCCGCTCCAGCGTCTCGTCCCCCGCGCACGCGCGGCGCAAAAAAGCCTCGCGTTCTTCGGGCGCACGGTCCAGCACCGACTGCAGGACGTCATCGACGTGTTTCCAGCGTTCCAAGTCCATCGGTTTTCCCGCCGGTCAGTTCGCGGTAGAGCCATGCTCTGGCTCCCCTCCAGTCGCGCTTCACCGTGACGGGCGATATTTTGAGCACCTCGGCAGTCTCTTCGACGCTCAATCCGCCAAAGAAGCGCATCTCGACAACTTGCACCTTGCGTGGATCGATCCGCGCCAACCCGTTCATGGCGTCGTCGAGGGCCACCAGATCGGCATCCTGCCCGCCGCCCACCACGGCTGCCTCTTCCAGGGAGAGGTGTGGCACGCCGCCGCCGCGTTTCAGGTTGTGACGCCGCGCGTGCTCGACCAGAATGCGCCGCATCACCTGGGCAGAAACAGCGAAAAAGTGGGCGCGATCCTGCCACTGCATGCGCTCATAATCCACCAGGCGCAGGTAGGCTTCATTGACCAGGGCCGTGGTTTGCAGGCTGTGGCCGGGACGCTCCCGTTTCAGATAGCGGCTTGCCAGCCGGCGCAGTTCGCCATAGACGAAGGGGGTTAGCTTTTCGATGGCGCTCTGATCTCCGTCGCTCCAGGCGCGCAGCAGCATGCTTATGTCTTCCACAGCCCATTCACCCAAGGGTACCCCGTCTGCACTATCTACGGATTATACCGTCGCGCGGCCCCCTTCAAATCCCGGAGAAGGGGACTTGGCCGTTTCTGTCAGCCAGAAATTTCCGGTCCGTTTGCGTGATCCGCCCGAGCCGCACTCTGCGCCTATTTAAAGTGGAGGGAAATAACCATGAAGACGATCTTGACTTCGATTGCCGCGAGCAGCCTGCTCACCGCAGTTGCGATCGCACAGACGCCACGCTATACCATCACCGACCTCGGCGCGCTGGGCGGGATGTACAGCTATGCCTATGGCATCAACAATGTGGGCGAGGTAGCCGGGGGCGCGGCGACGCCGAGCCAGACCGGCGGCCTGTCCCAAACCGGTTTTCTTTGGTATGGCGGCCGCATCATCGACCTGGGCACACTAGGCGGACTAGATTGCCCCGCCTGCAATAGCGAAGCGGGCGGTCCCAACTTGCTGGGCGAGTCGGCCCTTATTTCCGAGACTGCGACTACAGATCCGAATGGTGAAGACTTTTGCGGATTCGGCAGTCACCTTCAATGTCTCGGGGCCGTCTGGCGAAATGGTGAACTGATGGCGCTGCCCAACCTGGCAGGCGGCAACAACGGCCAGGCCTACTGGCTCAACGATAAAGGCGCGGTAACCGGTTTCGCGGAGAATGGCATTCGCGATTCAACCTGCGCAAGCGCAACGCCTTCTCAGGTTCTCCGTTTTGAAGCAGTGGTATGGGGGCCAGAGGGAGGGATTCGCGAACTCCGTCCGCTGCGGGGAGATACCGTCGGATTCGCCTTCGGGATCAACGACAAGGGCCAGGCCGTCGGTACTTCGGGTTTGTGCTCGAACACCTCTCTGCCGCCTGCGAACCCGGCTGGGGCGCACGCCGTGTTGTGGGAGAATGACGGTTCGGCAACCGACCTGGGCAACCTGGGAGGCACGAATAACGTTGCTACCGACATCAATAACGTGGGTGAAGTGGCCGGGAACGCCCTATCGTCCAAAGACGGAAGCATGCACCCCTTCCTGTGGACCAAAGAGACCGGCATGCACGACCTCGGAATTCTTCCCGGGGATTTCGTGGCCATCGCCCCATGTTGTCACACCCTTAACGACAAGCGTCAGGTGGTTGGCTTTTCATGTCCTGGCCCGATGGGGTCCTGCCGTGCGTTCCTCTGGCAGCCGCAAGAGGGAGTCCTGACGGACCTCAACACCCTCATCGCGCCAGGGTCGCCGTGGTATCTGCAGACAGCCTGCTCGATCAACGATGCGGGAGAGATTGTGGGGCAAGGCTTGATAAACGGCAGCATTCACGCCTTTCTGGCTACCCCTAGGTGGCCGTAGCCGCGCTGGCACGGAGTGCAGGACGGATTACACACGGCACATTCCGCCGAACGGGGCGGCGCCGAAAGGCCGAGGGTAGTCCTCCGGAAAATGCTCGCAAGAATTATGACCCGCTAGGGTGCTCATGTCGAGAGGATCGCAGCTATCCTGAGCGGCGATGTCGACTTGGATCGTCATGTACACCACCCCGAGAATCGGACACTCAGCGCTTCGCCATAGGCGGTGGGTGTCCGGTTGCGAATCTGGGCGGTGAACAGAGCGCGGACCTTGGGCGAATGTGAGCCTTAACTAAAGTTCCGCCAATGGCCCCCGGCCACTAGCCGGAACCGAACAGCCAGCGCCGCCGAGCCGCGTCCTGTCCGCCGGTGCCATAATGGATCGGATCACTCATCATGCCAGAACTCGTCCACTACACCGTCCAAGACGACGTTGCCATCCTGACCATAAACAATCCGCCCGTGAATGCCCTCAGCCCCGGCGTGCCGGAAGGCATCGACGCGGGCATCGCGCGCGCCGCCGCCGACCCGGCCGTCAAGGCCGTAGTACTCATCGGCGCCGGCAACACTTTCATCGCCGGGGCCGACATCAAGGTCTTTGGCACCATTCCGAACCGCGAAGTCTCCATCGACCGCTCGCATCGCGTACACGCCCTGTTGCGGCGCATCGAAGATTGCCCCAAACCGGTCGTGTGCGCCATCCACGGCACGGCGCTGGGCGGCGGCCTGGAGTTCGCCATGGCGTGCCACTATCGCGTGGCCGTACCCGGCGCCAAGGTCGGGCAGCCCGAAGTGCTGCTGGGGATCATCCCCGGCGCTGGCGGAACGCAGCGCCTGCCGCGGCTTTGCGGCGTGGCCACCGCCGTGGAACTTTGTACCCTGGGCCAGCACATCGGCGCCAAACGCGCCTTGCAGGAAGGCATAGTAGATCAGATAGTCGACGGCGACCTCCTCGCGGGCGCGATGGCCTTCGCGCGCGCCAAAGCCGCCGCGGGCGAAACGCGCAAAGTCCGCGAGCAAGAAGCCAAGATCGCCGATTACACCGTAGCCGCCACCGCGATCGACACGGCCCGCGCAAGCCTGGAGAAGACCGCGCGCGGCGCCCACGCGCCCTACGCTGCCGTCGACGCTATCGCGGCCGGGGCCCAAGGCGGCTTCGACGCCGGCTCCGCGCGCGAAATCGAACTGTTCGCCGATTGCGTGCTCTCCGCCGAATCGCGCAACCTGATCCGCCTGTTCTTCGCCGAGCGCGAAGCCGCCAAGGTTCCCGGCGTGGCGAAAGATACGCCCACCGCGGAAATCCGCGCGGCGGCAGTAGTCGGCGCAGGCACCATGGGCGGAGGCATCGCCATGAACTATGCCAACGCCGGCATCCCGGTGCTGCTCAAGGAATCCGACCAGACGGCCCTCTCCCGCGGCCTGGCCACCATTCGCCGCAACTACGACATCTCCGCGTCCAAGGGCAAAATGACGCCCGCGCAAGTCGACCGCGTCATGTCGCTGATCCGCCCCACGCTCACCTACGACGGTTTCGACCAAGTGGATATCGTGGTCGAAGCCGTTTTCGAAAACCTGGATCTGAAGAAATCCGTCTTCGCAGATCTGGGCCGCGTGACCAAGCCCGATTGCGTGCTGGCCTCCAACACTTCCACGCTGGATATCGACCAATTCGCGCAATCCAGCGGCCGCCCCGCCAACGTCGTCGGCCACCATTTTTTCAGCCCCGCGAACGTGATGAAGCTGATGGAAATCGTGCGCGGCCGCGAGTCGAGCAACCAAACCATCGCCACCTCGCTGAAGCTCTCGAAGAAGCTGAACAAAGTCGGCGTGGTGGTGGGCAACTGTTTCGGCTTCGTCGCCAACCGCATGCTGGCCTATTACAT
>Ga0187867_10000751_pt1 | contig 28657 bp, 23 predicted proteins | sample June2016WEW_13_1_FD_132976 | JGI IMG/M metagenome (GOLD analysis project Ga0187867, IMG submission 132976) | Peatland microbial communities from SPRUCE experiment site at the Marcell Experimental Forest, Minnesota, USA - June2016WEW_13_10 | ecosystem: Environmental > Terrestrial > Soil >... | reverse complement strand
TTCTGGCCGACCCAGACAACGGATCGGCGTTGACCGACCCGGAGTTGGAGCGGTCGCGGCAAATTTTGTACGGGATTCGGCGGACGCGCAAACAGCCGATCCTGGATCGAAAGGTTCTCACCAGTTGGAACGCGCTGATGATCCGGGGCCTTGGCCATGCGGCGAACGTTCTGAACGAACCGCGGTATCTGAAGGCCGCGCAGGCCTGCGCGGATTTCCTGCTGGCGGCTCATCGCAATGGCGACGGCGGGCTGCTGCGCGTCAGCGTTGGCGTGGCGGCGAAACAGCCGGCGTTCCTGGACGATTACGCGTTTTTGATTCAGGCGTTGCTGGCGCTGCCCGGCGGGGAATACCGCGATCGGGCGGCCGAATTGGCCGGAATCATGCGGGATCGTTTTTCCGCCGGCGCGGACGGAGGATTTTTCTATACGGACGAGCAAGCCACGGATTTGATCGTGCGGCAAATGGTCGGCAGCGACAGCCCGCTTCCCAGCGGCAACGGGGTGGCCGCCGTCGCTCTGATGGAACTGGGCGATTGGAAAGCCGCCGAGGCAACGATCTCGGCGTTTGCCGGACAGATGGAAGGCGCCGGCGAGGGGATGAGCGCGCTGGTGCAGGCGGCGATGCTGTACGTCCGAAACCGGGGCGAGATCATTGTCGCCGGCGAAACCCAGGGCGAATTTCCCCGGTCGCCGGCCGAACTGGCGGCGTATGTCACGGACATGGATGCGGAATGGGATGGACCGCTGCTTCGCGTCACTTGCCGGGTGGCTCCGGGATATCATCTCAACGCTCACGATGCCGCCGTCGAGCCGACGCGCCTGAGCGTCACCGGCGGGGCGGTGGAGTCGATTGAATATCCGCCCGGCGAGTTGCGGAATCGATTTGAGATTTCAGTGGGCTTCAAATCGGCTCCATCGGGAACGGTGAGACTGAATCTTTCATATCAGGCCTGCGACGCGGGCGCGTGTTTACCGCCGACCACCCGCACATTTGAAATCGCTCCGGGTACGTGACACATTCTGCAAGCCCTCTTCTTTCCCTCCCCTTGTACTCAGGGGGAGGGTCAGGGTGGGGGTTTCGTAGGCCAATCGACGTTCGACCCCCACCCCAACCCTCCCCCTGAGTACATGGGGAGGGGGAAACCCAATCGCTCCGGCGAATTGAAGCGGCGAGTCATTTGGGCTACTTTGCGGCGATTATGATTGTCACCAGCGCTGCCGTGGAGATTTCCGTAACCGATCGGCTGCCGGCAAACGTGCCGGCGGTGGTGGTCTTCGTTGCACAAAACGAATCGTCGGCGCCGCCGGCGGCGAGGCGAGCGGGCAAAGACGTCGCCGCCAGCGTCGATCGGCTCCTGTCCGCCGGCGTCGCGGGGGGGAAGGCCAAGGAAGTTGTGTTCGACCTGGTGGGCGAGGGGCGTTCCGCGCGGCGTGTATTTGTCGTGGGTTTGGGCAAGGCGGACAAAATTTCCACGGAGACGATTCGTCGATCCGCCGGCGCCGCGCTGCGGGCGTTGCGAAAGCAGCGCGTTGCCCGGGCGGCGGTGATCCTGCCGGACGTAAAGGCGATCTCGACGGATGCCGCCGCCGACGCGGTTGCGACCGGAACGTTTTTGGCGGCCTTCGACTATCGCCAATACAAGGGAACCGCTTCAAAAGAGGGCGACAACGGCGACGAGCAGGCCGGCAAATCCATCGCGATATGGATCGTTGCCGATGGGTTGGCGATCGCCCGGGCGGCGGTTGAGCGGGCCAGGATTGTCTGCACCGGACAGAATTTCGCCCGCACGATCGCCTCTCGGCCGGGCAACGACGTCAACCCGCCAACGCTGGCAAAACAAGCTCAGGCGATGGCTCGGGCGGCCGGCCTGCGGTGCACCGTGATGGATGAAAAGCAAATGGCCCGGCTGGGAATGGGCGGCATATTGGCAGTGGGTGGCGGCAGCATTCACACGCCGCCGCGGTTGATCGTTCTGGATCATCGCCCGGCGAAAGGAAACGGCCAAACGCTGCTGGTCGTCGGGAAGGCGATCACGTTCGACAGCGGGGGGATTTCCATCAAGCCCGCGGACAAAATGGGGAAAATGATTTTCGACAAATGCGGCGCCATGGCCGTGCTGGGATTGATGTACGCGGCCGCCAAGCTGAAATTGCCCGTCCGCATCGTCGGGGTCCTGGCCAGCGCCGAAAACGTGCTCAGTTCCAGGGCGTATCGCCCGGGCGACATCCTTCGCATGTACAACGGCGTGACCGTGGAGGTGACCAACACGGATGCCGAGGGCCGACTGGTCCTCGGCGACGCCTTGGCCTGGGGGATCGAGACCTACAAGCCGGCCGCCGTGGTCGATCTGGCGACGCTCACCGGCGGCGTCATCGTGGCCCTCGGCCGGTCCATCGCCGGCGTCATGGGCAACAACGACCAGCTCGTCAAAGAACTGACCGACGCCGGACAGACCGAGGGTGAACAAATCTGGCGATTGCCCCTGAATCAGGAGCATCGCGAGTTTATTAAGTCCGAATCGGCCGACATCGTGAACGCCGCCGGCAGGGAAGGCCATCCCCTGCAAGGCGGCGCGTTTTTGAGTTATTTTGTGCCCGATGACAATTCCGTTCCGTGGGCGCACCTGGACATTGCCGGGGTGGCGGATACGGAGAAGGAATTGCCGTATTATTCCATCGGGGCAACGGGCTGGGGCGTGCGGACGCTGGTTCGATGGGCGGAATCGCGCGCGGCGAAATAGAAGGCGGCGAAAGGCCACCGTGGATCAAAAGCGGTCTCTGGAAACGATCGCGGTGCTTGTTTGCCTGTTTCTTTTGGGATCGGCGAAGGGAGATGACTTGAAGAGTTTCCTGAAGTGGACACCGACGCCCCCCATGGGCTGGAACAGTTGGGATTGCTACGGCACCGCGATCACCGAGGCGCAAACCAAAGCCAACGCCGCCTACATGGCCGAACACCTGGCCAAACACGGCTGGCAATACGTTGTCGTGGATATCCAGTGGTATGAGCCGGATGCCAAGGGTTGGGAATACCGCGCGGGCGCGAAGCTTGAAATGGACGGCAACGGCCGGCTGTTGCCGGCGGTCAAACGGTTCCCATCCGCCGCCGATTCGGGTGGTTTCAAATCGCTTGCGGATTACGTGCATGACAAAGGCCTGAAATTTGGTGTCCACATACTGCGGGGGATTCCACGGCAGGCGGTTGCCGCCAATACGCCGATTCTGGGCACGAAGGTTGGCGCGGCGGATATCGCGGACACGTCCAGCACGTGCCGCTGGAATTCGGATATGTACGGCGTGGACGTGGGCAAGCCGGGGGGGCAGGAATACTACGATTCCATCTTTGCCCAATTCGCCGAGTGGGGCATCGATTTTGTGAAGGTGGACGATCTTTCCAGGCCCTATCACCAGGCCGAGATCGGGGCGATTCGCCGAGCGATCGACAAGAGCGGGCGGGCAATTGTTTTCAGCACTTCGCCGGGCGCGACTCCGCTGGACCGGGCCGGCGACATTGCGGCCCATGCCAATATCTGGAGAATTTCCGATGATTTTTGGGACAACTGGGGTCTGTTGAAGGAGCAATTCCAGCGCTGCTCCGACTGGGCGCCGTTCAGTGGGGGCGGACATTATCCCGATGCGGACATGTTGCCGCTGGGCGCGATCCGGGCGTCCCAAAATTCCCACACGCGTTTGACGAAAGATGAGCAATACACGCTGATGACGCTCTGGTCGATTTGCCGCTCGCCGCTGATTTTCGGCGGAGATTTGCCGCAGACGGATGAGTTCACCCTGTCGCTGCTCACTAATGACGAAGTGCTCGCGGTGGACCAGCACAGCAGCGGGGGCCGGCAATTGTTTCGCAATGGCGATTTGATCGCCTGGACGGCGGATGCGGACGGTTCGAGCGACAAATATCTGGCGGTTTTCAACGCGCGGGATGAGCCGGATGCTCGGGCCGCCACCGTTTCCATATCGTTGAAAGAGGTTGGTTTTGACGGGTCTTGCAAAGTGCGGGACCTGTGGAAAGCGCGGGACGTTGGAGTGTTCACCAAAACATTCGAGCCGCTGGTCGCGCCTCACGGGGCGGGGCTGTATCGCGTATCATTGGAAAGGTGATTTCGCCAAGAACCTGCCGACTGAAGTCGGCAGGCCGCTACGAAGATTTTGGAAATGCTCTGATGTTCCGTTGAAGGAGTAAGATCATGGTTTCTTCAGCCGTCACGTTGTTCACGTTGCTGTTTTCGGTGCTGGTTCCGCAGAAAATGTGGTATGCGCCGAGCCAGCCCCTGACCGTCACCATCAAATCCGATAAGGACGTGACGCTGGAACTGACCGATTTCTCGGGCAAAGTGATCGCGGCCAAAGGGGCGGCGGATGTGGCGGCTGGGCAGTCGGCGGACCTGAAAACCATCTTTCCTGACACGAATAATCCCGGCACGTTCGTGCTGTACGCTTTGGCGAAAGGTTCCTCGCCGTCACAAGCCGGTCCGCCGAAGGATTTTCTTGGCACGCCCCTGGTGATCGAAGTGTTGCCGCAGACGCAGCAACCGCAGGCGGCGGTGGTCACACACGTGCTGCCGCTGCAATACGCGGTGATGACGACCGAATCCGGGGCGTTGACGGAAGTCTTTTACTATGATGCCGCGCCGCACACCGTGGACAATTTCCTCGCGCTGGCGTCGGGGGGATATTATGACGGTTTGGTATTTCACCGGGTGGTTCCCGGTTTCGTGATTCAAGGCGGCGATCCGCTTGGAGCGGACGCCGATGCCCAAAAAAGAGGGACCGGCGGCCCCGGCTATACCATCATCGCCGAGTTCAGCGACAAGCCGCACGCCGAGGGCGTTCTTTCCATGGCTCGCGCCAGCGATCCCAACAGCGCCGGGAGCCAATTCTTTGTCTGCCTGAATTATGCCAACACCCAGCAACTGGATCATCACTACACGGCATTCGGCAAAGTCGTGGACGGGATGGACGCGGTGAAAGCGATCGCCGGCGCCAAGGTTCAGGACGAGAAGCCCGAGCATCCGGCGGCGATTACCAAAGTCGAGGTTTTCCCGGTGACGGCGCAGAAGGATCCGTACGCCTCGATCATGTCGAACCAGGCGAAATGACAAAGCTGGCGTAATCGGATAAAAGGAAGAAGAGCCGCCTTGCAAGGCGGCCGGGTCCGATGCAAGGGTTGGCCGCGAACCGGGTCAGGTCCGAGAGGAAGCAGCCCTAAGTGTCACCAGCTTTGTGCCGTCGTCCCCCCGGCCGCTCTGCGGGGCGGTTTTTTCATGCGCCGTAAGCCCCCCAAAAAAGCGGACCACCGAGTTGTAATGTCAGTGGTCCGCAACGAATTTTAGTTGGCGATGATCTCTCAAGCGCGACGACGGCGGGCGAGCAGGCCCAGCGCACCGAGGCCCAGCAGGCCGAGGGAAGCCGGCTCCGGAACCGTGGGGTACTGGCGGAGCGTAAACGTGTTCGCGGCTTGGTCCGGCACCGTCAGGTCAAACGCGACCGACAAAGTGTTGCCGTTCGTGACGCTCCCCTGAGACATGTCGATCGTGTAGGGCTGCAACTGCATGGTTGCGAAGTTGCTGTTGCTGTTGGGCGGGGTGAAGTTCACCAGAGTATTGTCGATGGAGAAGTTGCCGTCCGTGCCGATGCCGAGTTCCTCGTGAAAGTCCGTCCACGTTATCGGGGGGATGACGGTGTTCGATATCCCTTCGCCCACGATATAGGTGTTCGTGCCGCCACTGTTCTCGGTAGTAAAAGTGATGTCGATCGGCCCCAGTCCAGTAAAGTCTTTGCCCGTGATAATGATGCTGTTGTCTAAGATGGACACGGACGCCGTGCCGTTGCCGTTGCCGATGACAGTGTATCCGGTGATGATCGCCCCATTAGCGGCGGCACCGATGCCGGCTAGAGCGGCGCTCGCCACGGCACCGATCACCAACGCCCGCAAACGCGTTTGTTTAATCCGCATGACGTAAATCCCTCCTCGCCAAAATACCGACCATTGCTAAAAAAGCGACACCAGACGCCGCCAATGCGAAATCCTAACGTACAAATCTGAATCGGTGATCGCTTGGCATATTCCGCATCTCTCCTCTATTTTGACATATGCCGACGGTTATTTCCAACAGACTTGATCCCGTCGTGTCCAACGCAAAATGCTATCACGCTGGGCAGCTGAAGCAAGGATAAAATAGATTAATTTTCGATTTGTGCCGCGGCAAATTGTCGCGTTTGGAGTGGAATATGGCGAATTTTACGAAACGAGTTATGGGACTAATTTGAGAGCGGCGGCAAGACCAAATCTATCGGGTTATTTTGGCATGCGGTCGGAGTGTGACGTATCATCAGCGGCTGTAATCGGTTAGCCCGGCATTTTACCCTTGGCAACGCCGCGGTCGGCCCATGCCGCCAAGTGATGCCGCAATCCGCCCGCGCTCCACTTCGCCCGCTCAACCCACTTGGCCAGGCTGTTGGGACGTTCCACGCCAAGCTCTTTCGGCCGCTCTGCGGGGCGGTCTTTTTCTTGCGCTCCAGCCCCCAAAAGCGGACCACCGCTTTGTCGAAAACGCGAGCACCCGACCGGTTAGGCGGGTACACCCAACCTGCACGGCTCATCCGAAATGATATCGCAAATACGGGATGCCCAATGGGGCGGCTACGGTTATCAAACTCTACGGCGGCGCAAGGCCAATGCGCCCAGCGAGGTCACGATCAGACCGACCGTCGTGGGCTCTGGCACCGTCGCGAACGTGAATGAGTAATTGCCTCCACCATCCGGAAAGCTGAGCGTGAACTCCGCTGGCGTGTTCGAGTAGACGGCTTGGGTATCGACAAGTGTCCCCGTTCCAGTGAACACCGCTCCAGCCGACGGTCCAGTGTACGATGCCTCCGTAATCGTGAGCAGGTTGAAGTCAAATCGGTTATTTGGCGATGTCCCCAAAGTCCCCAAAATCGCGTCTGGCGTGGAGAAGACGAAAAAATCCCCGATCGAATCCGCCAGCGGAGTTGTGGAGAGACCGGTAATTGTCGCGGAGTCGGCCGTGAGGTCGCTATGCGCGGGGACCTCGGAAAGGAAAGTACCTTGTTCGCCCGTCGTAATAAGATTCTGCGCGTTCAAATTGACCGAGGAGCCGGTGTAAGAAGCGGTTGAGGGTGCAAACGGATCCACAACAACGGCCATCGAGCCGCTCATCACCGATGCGTTTGCCGCAGTGGCAAAAGCCAAGCCCGCCAGGGCGACGGCAATCAAAACCATTTTTCCGAAAGATGTAATACGCATTTCGCTCTCCTCTTCCTTAGCCGCCCAAAAACGCACCAAAGCAGAAGGCAGGCGGGCGGAACCCTCTTCCTTCGATAGCTGATGTACGATGCGTACAAATATCGTATCGGAATAACCATGCCAATTGCAAGCAATATATAGCATTAAATTACTTAAATTCTCATTTGCCGGGAGTTAGCGGAATGTCGCGCCGCATGCAGCATCGGATTTATGGGTTAGCTTGACGTGTTTCGAGAGAACCACATTGGCGCAAAAGCTTCGCCATTTTGATCCGGCCGCCATATTTTGAAGGAGAACGCAATTGGGTGAACGGAGTCATCCAAGCTGAATGCCCGCGCGGGCGAGAGGCGGTGAAGGAGTTGGGGAGTCAACAGGAGTTAGGTGCAGCCAGCTTTTTGCCATCGAGTTTCGGGTCGGATTGCGGGGCGGATTTCAGCACCGATCTCAAAAAAAAGCGGGCCGCCGAGCTTTCACTCGGCCGGTCCGCGAGGTATTGCCGCTGAATTTTCTCAGGCGCGATGCCGGCGACGAAGCAGTAATGCGCCGGCGCCGATTCCAAGGACGCTGAATGAGGCCGGCTCGGGGACAACGTTGATTTGTGCTTCAACGTTAGCGCCCACGAAGGCATCCTGTCCGTATGGCCCATACAATTCCTGGGCAGGGACCGAGTTGGGATACGTGGAGAAGTAATTTTGATCCGAAGTGCCGACTGAAGCCCCAGCCCCTGTGAGTCCAACTGAAAAACCGTTGGCGCCATTTTCGGTGTCGTTGCTGTCGAGTGGCGCACTGTCGTGATAGGCGAAAGCAAATGTCGTCGGCAGCACGATGTTCTGCGACGTAAAGTCGAAGGTGATTAACTGTTCATCTTCATAATTGTAGCCGACGCTTGGGTCAACCACGCCGTCATTAGTGAAGGTGACATTGCTTACTTCCGCGGTCCCGAATCGACCGGTCTCAGTGACGGCATCGGCCGCATTGGGGTACAGGTCCAACGTAATATCGGGCGTATAGGTGAACGCAGATCCCGCCGAAGAGGTGCCGAATGGAATGTTGATCGTGGTGAGGGGCTCGCTGGTCGGCGCGATCGTCGCCGTATCGCCGATGTAATAGTAATTGTTGCCAGTCTGCTGGTCTATGTATTGCGTGCCGCCGGTGGTTGTATCATAAACGACATCGGCGTGGCTCACCGCCGAGGCGATCCACAACAGGACCGTTATTCCAAGCACTCCCGCGAGGAATCGGAAATTGGTTTTAGAAGTTTTCATTGGCTCTGTCTCTTTCGGTTTGGAAAAAAGTTTGGAACGGAAGTTCATTGCCTCGAAAAAATAAAATATCGATCATCCGTGCCGATCGCATGTTCGGGGATTTGTCCCCTCACCCCGGCCTCTCACCATGAGCACATGGGGAGAGGCCGGGCGGGCGATTGCGAGGATTTCGGACCTCGCTGCTACGCCCGACGTCGACGGCGAAGCAGCGCCAGCGCACCGATGCCAAGAAGACTGAAACTGGCTGGTTCGGGCACGGCCGTGTAGTTGATGGTCAAATCATCCACGTACGATGACTGTACGACGCTGTCATCACCGCCCTCGCCATAGCCGATGCGGACGAAGTCCACCGGAAAGCTTCCCCAGGTGACGCCCGGCGAATACGTGCTGGCGTCGATCTGAGCCAAGGTCATGTTCGACGGCGTCGCCAGCCCGGTTGTGTCGGCCCCCTCCACGTGAAATTGCGTTGCGCCGGTGTCCACGCTCAAGTCCTGCCAACCCGTCGCGTTCGCGCCGGGATTGTTATACATGACCGCCAACGTGCCGTCGGTGCCCTGCCCTGGAACGTCAATGGAAAGCAGCAGGTAAGGCGCCTGCTCCAGGCTGGGGTCGCTCTTATCGATCCAGTAATCCGCCGATGTAATCTGCCCGAGCGTCATCCCCTGGGACGTGACATCCAGCTTCACGCGGGCATAGTCCGACGATGACTGGAGCGACAGCAGGACCGACTGCACCCCCGAGTGGGCTTCGGCCGTCGACAACGTCGCCGTCCCCGCCCCGGAACTGGCCAGGTTATAGCTGGCTCCCTCGAACCCTTCCGTATACGTGTCTGCCATGCCGACGCCTGCCAGGAAAAACGATCCGACCAGGCCTGCCGCGACGAATCGGAAATTGGTTTTAGAAGTTTTCATTGCATCTCTCTCTTTCGGTTTGGAAAAAAGGTTTGGAACGAAAGTTCATTGCCTCGAAAAAAGTAAAACATCGATCATCCCTGCCCATCGCATGTTCGGGGATTTGTCCCCTCACCCCGGCCTCTGCCCGTGAGTACAGGGGCAGAGGCCGGGCGGCTGCGAGGATTCCGGCCTTCATTGCTGCGCCCGCCGCCGCCGGCGAAGCAGCGCCAGGGCGCCGATGCCCAGAAGACTGAAGCTGGCCGGCTCGGGCACGGGAGTGAGTTCGAAGGCCTCGGTTTGTCCGTCGTAAATGCCGTAGCCAACGATGTCGCCGTTGTCGTTAATGCCATAGGCTGCTACCAACTGCCAGCCGGAGCCGGCGGGGATGAGCGAATTGAGGTCGGTCATGGTTCCGCCCAGGTCGGTGATCGGATCGCCGCCGGAATACAGAAACGCGTCATCGGTTATGCCGTCGGATAGGTACGAATCGCCGACGATCTGCCCCGCGTTGTTGATTGCCCAGGCCTCGCTGGAGCCGCCGAGGTCGCCCAGATCGGTCATTGGCCCGCTGCCGGAGTAAAGGAAGGCGTCGTAGTTACCGCCGATCCCACCGGAGGCTTGGCCGGTGATCAGACCTTGGTTGTTGATGGCGTAGGCGTAGCTGGCGCCGCCGGGGCCGCCGATCTGGCCCAGGTCGGTCATGGTTCCGCCGGAATACAGGAACGCGCGGTCGGATCCATCGGTCGTCCAGGAGTTTCCGACGACTTGTCCGCTGTCATTAATGCCGGCGGCCGAACTGTTTCCCACACCGGGATCGAGATTCCCCAGGTCGGTCAAGGTGCCACCTCCGCCGGGGGAGTAGAGGTACGCTTCGTAGGGATACAATTGTCCGCCCGAATAGGTAAAGGCCTCGCCAGCAACCTGCCCGGAGCTATTAATGGCGGTGGCAAAACCACCCGTATAGCCACCGGGCAGCGTGGCTATGGCGGTGACCGAGCCACCCGTGTCGATGAACGAGGTCATGTTGGAATAACCGATGGGGTCAGTCATAGTGGGGCTGTAGGAATTGCCGACGATCTGCCCGGAGGCGTTGATGGCGTAGGCAGCGCTGTTCGTCCCGCCGAGGATGGGGTTGAGGTCGGTCATTGCACCGCCTTGGTATTCGAACGCGTGATATGTGCCGTTGGCCAGGAACGAATAGCCGGCGATCTGCCCGGCGTTGTTGATCCCGTCGGCGTAGCTGGCGCCGCCAAGGTTGCCCAGGTCAGTGACGTTGTAGGTCTGGGCGTTGGAAGCGGACGCGATCCACAGGGGCGCGGTGATTCCCAGCGAGACCGCGAGGAATCGGGAATTGGTTTTAGACGTTTTCATTGGATTTCTGTCTCTTTCTGTTTGGAAAAAAGTTTGGAACGGAAAGTCGATCTACTCGAAAAAGCAAAACATCGATCATCATTGCCAATTGCACGTTCGGGGATTTATCCCCTCCCCCCGGCCTCTGCCCGTGCACACGGGGAGAGGCCGGGCGGCTGGCGAGGGATTCCGCCGTTCATTGCGGCGCCCGGCGCCGGCGACGCAGTAACGCCAGGGCGCCGATGCCAAGAAGACTGAAGCTGGCCGGTTCGGGGACGGCGGCGGGTTCAAAGTCGTAGGTCGTGCTTCCGCTGGCGGTGCCGAGCGTGAACTGGTCGACGTATCCGTCGTAGTTATCAGTTGAGCTGCCGAAGCCCACCTGCAGCGCGATGCCGCCGAGCTCGGGCAAGCCACCGTTTTCAATCGTGGCATCGGGAAAGTCCGTCAGGAACGTGGAGAGGGGCATCACGCCCGTGCCTGGACCAGCGATGCTATCGTTATCCCAAAACCCGCCCTCGAAGGCGTTCCAGCTCTGCCACTGATTCTGGGCCGTAGCTTCCTGCGTGGGCAAGCTTCCATTGCCGTCCGACGAACCCTGCTGATACGGCGGCTCGAAGAAAAGCGTATCCAAGGTATTCGCGAGGGCGCCGGCGTCGCCGGAGTTGTCAACGTTGCCGGTGTTGATGGATATAGCGAGGTAGGGGAATTGCTGCCCATTGTTGGTGACATCGAACGCCGAATAGCTCAGCGAAGTGATTGAACTGAGGAGCGTTCCGTCAAATTGCTCAGTGGCGAGCGCCGCAGCGCCGTCGCCGCCATAACCCTCGGGTGGGGGATTAAGGGGATTGGGGACGTAGGGAGTCTCCAATTGCACGCTGCCCGTATTGCCCGGAAAAAGTGGGCTGGCGCCTCCCGGGTCCGACGTTATTTGGGCAGTGCCGCCGGTGGCGAGGATGTTCCCGTAGTCATCGAACGTATTCAATGTCCAGTTGTCCATGTTGCTTGGAGTAACGACAACGGTACCTGCTCTGGAAAGACCTTCGAGTCCGGGTACAAACATCAATAGCGGCGCTGCGATTCCCATTGAAGCCGCGAGGAATCGGAAATTGGTTTTAGAAGTTTTCATTGGCTCTCTCTCTTTCACTTTGGAAAAAAGTTTGGAACGGAAGCTCATTGCCTCTAAAAAAATAAAACATCGATCATCATTGCCAATTGCATGTTCGGGGATTTATCCCCTCCCCCCGGCCTCTGCCCGTGGGCACACGGGCAGAGGCCGGGCGGCTGCGAGGGATTTCGCCGTTCATTGCGGCGCTCGCCGTCTGCGGCGCAGCAGAGCCAGGGCACCGACGCCAAGAAGACTGAAACTGGCCGGCTCGGGGACCGATGCCTGGATGTTGTCGATCGCGACGGAGTTTGCGTACCCCGGCTCGGCGTTGAGGTAGATGAAGGTCTCATCCGGATTGGCGTCCGGAACGATCCCGCACTGCATGGGGTCGCCGCTTTCCTCAAGCGTTCCGTTGACGTACGCATCGACGGTGCCGGTGGAATAATTTGCATCCAGTTCCACGTGGTTGACCGAGTTGTCGGTGTAGCTGAAGAAGCTGGTCAGGCCGGTGTTGTCGGCGGTGCGGATGCCGAAGATCCCGCCTGTGCCGCTCGTTGGCGCGATTGCAAAATCAAACCCTGAATTACCGCCCTGAAAGTTGTTTACGCCCAATAGAATCCCGACGCTCGACGGACCGCCGTTGAGCACCTTGGTCTGAATCGTGGCCGCCGGCGGGGCGTTCAAGACGTCCACGTCGAACGAGACTTGTAGGGATTGCGTTGTGACGCTGTATTCGGTGTCCAGGTAAACCGCTCCCTCCTGATCGTTGCTGCTATTGGAGGTGAGCACGGCGGCCTTGGACATTCCATCGGGATTGCCTACCAGCACGGTCCCATCGTCCGCGGTTGGCGGTGAATCGCCATAAGGATTCGTCGTGCTGTCGCTGTAGCCGCCGATCGAATACGGCTGGGTGATCGGCAGGGAGGTGCTGGCGTTGGTCGCCGGCGCCTGACCGACCGTATCGCCGTCAAACGTGATGTTCATGAACGGGTCCGCCATGGCGGGAATGGACCAGAGTGGCCAGGACATCCCAACGGCGGCCAAGGTTAATAGGGTCTTGTGTTTCATAAATCAGTTTCCTTCCGGAGCGCGTTTAAGGTCGGCTCCGACTCTCCTCCGACAGACGCGCGTCGGCCGCATAATTGACATCAATGAGTAGGCCTGTGACATTCACGACTTCATGCGCTATTTCGTATATTTCACCTCTCCTTGCGGGAATTGACGGTTCCGGTTTTCGCTCGGCAGTCGAGGCCGATGCGATCGGTCCGAAAGACGACCGTCAAATCCCCGTTCTTCAGAACGCGATCCGCTGCGCCGCCGCGGCAAACAGCCGCTCAGACGACAGCTTGAGTTAGGCGGCCAGACAACGGGGGCGCCTCGGCTCGGAAGCTGCCAGGGCGAGCCGCTGGTATCCGTCGGCTTCCCGCGCGTTGGTCATTTTTGAGATTTCGTTGCGGATGCTGTCGGCGATCATCTGATTGCCCTTCAGTTCCGCCGCTCCCAGAAGGGATTCCAATATGGCTTGACGCTTGCTCATGATTACCTCGCAGTAAACGGACTCTTGTTGATTGACTCGACTGGAATTTTCCTATTCGCGGATGCCCGGGCGCGGGCTGCGCCGGCGCGGGGGCGATCATTTGCTAAGGCGGCGCCCGGGCTGGCCCTTTTTGAGTTGATGAATTGACGTCTCTGTCGGAGCCGGCGGCTTTTGCCCGGATGATTCGCGGCGAGGACCGCACCAGGGCCGCACAAATGGCCGGGTCGCTGGACGCAAATGCGCCGGCGCCCACTTGCCGAACGCGCCGCTCGTCTTGGTGCGTCATGCGCTCGTCGAGCAGAACGCACTGCAACCGCGCCTGCGCACGCCGCGCTTTGAGAAACAATTCCCACGGCCGCATGTCCGGGACGTCCAGGCTCGCCACCAGCAGTTGGAAGCGCAATAGCCTGAGCATTCCCAGCGCTTCAGCCCCGCTGTGGGCCTGGCTGAAGGAATCGGGTTGCAGCGCGACGATCGCGGCCGGCGATACTCGCACCAGCAAAACGTCCGCGACTGATGCGCTGCGATCCTCGATCCACGTGCGTTGTTGCGATGAAACTGTCATGCCGGTCGTATAACGAACCGGATGCCAACTGGCCGGAGGGCGCGCGGATTGATCGCAACTGAATCGCCACAAAACAGTTGTGGAGTTTGGACGGCTGCACGCGCTGCCGCTGCCGCGCGACCATTTTGGATCACTGACGTTGATGCCGCGGGCGATAAACGGAATTGACTTCGGCGCTTAGGTGGGGCGCGACCATTGCGGCCGCTTTGCGACCATTTTGGTCGCGCCATTCGACCAACGAAAAAGCGGCGTCGCGCTTCGGCGAACTTCCTCGCCGGCAAGCAACAGGTGATTGATTGAGGTCGGCTACAAAGTCTTGTTTGGGCGCAGCCAAGCTGCGCTTTCTGGCGAGGAAAAAGGGATTCTGAACTTCTTGATGAAGCGATTGAGCCGGCGGCGCTCGATTCCGAGCAAGGACGCGGCGGACGCGCGGCGATATCGGCTTCGCGTCAGCGCTTCGGTGATTTGCCGGCGGATCATTTCGTCCAGGTTCATGTCGGAGGCCGAAGGACGTCGGATGGGAGCCCGAATAGGCGCCGGCAAATTCTCGAAGGTGATCTCATTGCCGTCGGCCAGCACGCTGGCCTGCTCGAGGGCATTGAAAAGTTCACGGACATTGCCCGGCCAGGAGTAACTCTCCAACGCCGCCAATGCCGAGGGGCTGAGCGGCTTGAAGGTTTCCGCATTGATCTGGGCCTGTCGAGTCAGGAAGTCCTCCGCAAGCGCCCGAATATCCGCTCCCCGCTCTCGCAATGATGGAACATTGATCGCGATGACCTGAAGGCGAAACAGCAGGTCCTGCCGAAATTGGCCGGCGGCGACCATCGCGTCCAGATCGCGGTGGGTTGCGCTGATTACGCGGATATTCACGGGATAGGAACGACTGTCGCCAACGGGAACGACGCGCCGATCCTGGAGCACCCGGAGCATTTTCGCCTGTAGCGCCGGCGACAATTCTCCGATTTCGTCGAGGAACAGGGTTCCGGTATCGGCTGCGCGGACAAATCCCAGCGTGTCCCGCACCGCGCCGGTGAACGCGCCGCGGACATGCCCGAACAACTGGCTTTCGAAGAGCGTTTCGGAAAATCCGCTGCAATCAACGGGCACAAACGGTTTGTCCGCGCGTGGCGAACGATGGTGAATGTACCGGGCCAGCATCTCCTTGCCGCTGCCGGTCTCCCCCAGAATCATGATAGTGGAGGGCCGCTTGGCCGCTCGGGCGGCGATCTCCTTCATCCAGTCCATCGCCGGCGAAGCACCGATCAACGGCTCCTCCGCCATCGCGGTCTCATCAACGCATTTTCCATCAGTCTTTGGCATCCACTTCCCACTCAACGTTTCGGAGATGGCGGCACCGATGCAATGCCGTGTCCGATGACCCACTGACACACCCACCCACGCCCGGTTGGAAACGGAGCGGCCAAATGGAACGCCGCGTCTTAAATTGGCCGGCGCGATCGGCGGGCGGCACAAATTACTCCGCCAGCGGCCAGCAGGCCGAGCGACATCGGCTCCGGCACCACCACCGGCCCAGCAGGTTCGAGGCTGTTCACCGTCACGCCGCCGCCATCGATGAAGGCTGTGTCTCCCTCTTGGTCGTACTGCGTGGCGTTGGTCTTTACCACGATGGTGTCGCTTGTGTCCCCGGGCGCGATGCCGGCCGTCGAATAATCCAGCGTAATATAGTCCCCAGGGCCTGCCAACGACAGGACCGCCGAGTCATAGGTCACGACGCCCGAACCACTCACGTAATCCAGGTTGGTCGAATAACCGAAGTAGAAGTCCACCGATACACTGTGAATGGAATCCGTATAGCCGGTAGCGGCCTCGATCTGGTAGGTGAAGTCCATGCCGCCCGTACTGGGGTCGGAATACACGCTGGAGATCAGAGTGCCTCCGAAGCCGCCGTTGTCAGAAACAAACGGAACGAGCTCCGAATACACGGGATCCAGACCCGCCAACGTCACCGTGCCGGGCGTGGAAACCGGCGTTCCGGGAACCAGAATCGCTCCCGCGGCTGGCGAGCCCGTGAATGCCAATATGCCCAAGAGCACCGCGCTCAAAGAAATGCCAGCGGAAATATTTTTAATTCGGGCGACCATTTCCTGCCTCCGAGAGATTCCATATCGTGCCGAGCAACTCCTCAATATCCCGAACGCCGCGGCCGAGCCAGCATGCCCAGCGACACCACGATCAGTGCCAGCGATGTGGGCTCTGGCACCACCACCGCACCAAAGGGCACCGACGTGTTGACCATTCCGTTTTCGTTATCGAGCACCTCGGCGTTGCCCATCGTGTACGTCGTCGAGTTCGTCCGGACAATCAATTCATCCGTCACCTCTTGGGGACCCACCAGATCATCCAGCGCGAAACCGTAGCCCACCACCGCGCCGTTGGCCGAAAGGTCCACTTCGTCGGGCGCCACGTTCCCCGGCGTCGTGCTCGAATTGTCCGACGGATTCGGACTATCCAGTTGCACCACCCCCGTGTTGGATCCATAGTCCGCGTCCACGGAATACCCCGAAAAGCTGGACACCGTCATACGGTTGAACGAGTCGGAATTGGCATCGTTCGGACCCGTGTTGGTCAATTGATATACGAAATCATCCCCGTGGGTCGTCGGATTGAGGTACACCTTCGCGGTCAACGAAAAATCAAATACCAAGCCATGCCTGGTCTCATTTAGGCTTTGAGTATAGGTGGCCACAGGAAGGCCCTCGCCGGCAACGGAATATGTTCCGGCGACAGGGGTGGGCCCACCGCCTGGAGTCAGCACCGCCGCCGACACCGCTGGGCCGCTGAAACTCCAAATTCCCAATGCGAACGCACACCCAACCGCCGCCGCTCTGATCCCGCCAATGGCAAACATTTTAAACTCCTCCGCTGCGATAACAGTTGTGCCGAATGGTCAAAATAGTCAGCATCTACTCCAGTCCTTGTGAATCCCAAGTTAGACTCGCGACCTCCATTGTCAACAAAATAAAGATAGGAATTTTGGTTCAATTCGCCTACGCGGGATCTTGTGGCCCAACCAAAACCCACAAATGCAGAATTAAACCGGCAGTGGTGACGCATTTTGTGTGGACGACGACGTTTTTCGCGATTATGCAAATAAAGGCAAATTTTGATAAATTCTGACTGGCGCGTCAGTCGTGATCGTTTCGCGGCGACAGTGTGTGGCAAGAGGCGCAAAAAGTTGGCCATGCGCGGTACGCTTCGCCTCCGCAAGCCATGACACTTCAGGCGCTCCATTTTCAGGCCGTTCTTCATCTCGTCCATCGGGAAGGTTTCGCCTCTCTCGGAAAGGCTCCGCCTCTCTGGCGGTGTTCGCTTTCGCCGCACACCCGTGGTTAAGATGGCTGGCCGATGCGAGTCCTGATCGTCGCCAATAAATCCAAGCCCCCCGTCGCCGCCGCGCTGGAACGTATCGTTCCCACCATCGCAAAGGCCGGTCAACTCGTCGGCATCGACACCGAAACTCAGACCGACGCGATCGTCGCCGACGCGGATGTCATTCTCGTTCTCGGCGGCGACGGCACGCTCCTCTCGGCAGCGCGCCGGTTGCGCGGCCGGCAGATTCCACTGCTTGGCGTCAATTTCGGCCGGCTCGGATTTCTCGCCAGCTTCACCCCAAAACAGTTCGATCAGCATTTCCCCGATTTCGTGGCGGGGAAACTGCCGATCACGGCTCGGCTCGCGCTGGAAACGTCGGTGCTTCCGGCGGAAATCCATTGCCGATTCGGGGATTGCGCCGACGTTGCCCAGCGCCGAAGGTTCGTGTCAACGGCGCTGAACGATGCGGTCGTCACGGCCGGCGCTCCCTTTCACATGATCGAACTGGAGATCGCCGCCAACGGTCCAAACCCGGGCGACGGCGAATGGGCGGGCATTGGATATTTCGGCGACGGGGTCATCGTCGCGACGACCAGCGGAAGCACCGCCTACAACGTTTCGGCCGGCGGGCCCATCATCAGCCCCAACGTCGATGCCTTTTGCGTGACGCCAATATGCCCTCATAGCCTTTCGTTCCGCCCGGTGGTGATCTCATCCAACTCCACCGTGGTCATCACGGCGATTCGGGTCAACGAGGGAACCACGGTGTTTTGCGATGGCCAGGAGAGCACAAACCTTGTGGCCGGCGAGCGAATCGTCATTCGCCGAAGCCCCGAACCGGTCTTGCTGGTTGAGAACCCCGAATCGCAGGAGTGGCACACGCTGGCGGCAAAACTGAACTGGGCGGCCAGTCCCGGCTATAATAAAATCAAGCCGTAGCGAACGAACGTCCAATAACCTGGCCGTGGCAATGAACTGACCGCCAAATCGTGCCAAGATTTTGGCCGAGGCGAGCTGGTAGGCCGATAGTTTGCTGCGGGCGCAGGCAATACAAGCCAGGGAGTTCACGGGATGCGGCATGGGTTCGTCGGGTGTGTGATGCTCTTATGGGCCGTGGAAGGCTTGGCCACCACAGGCGCGGCGGTCCAGGCTCAAACCGTACCGTCGCCGGCCGAGCGGATGCTCAACGAGATGCTCAACCCGGCGCCCGCGGCGCCGCCCACGACCCGGCCCGGCCCGGCACCCGTGTTGGAACCTACCGGCTACGTGCCCAAGGCTGCCAATTCCCAGTTGCTCCGTGAAGGCACCGACGTCATCGCCCGGTCCGGTCACCTGAAAAAATCCGCCGACGGGACCTATCCCCTTTTTGTCTTCGACAACCAACCGAACGAGTCCGCAATTCAACCGATGTCGGTTCTTCCGAACTTGCAACTCATGTCGATGGAAGATGCGGCGTCGGCGACCCGCAAGAACCTCAAATTCACCGTGTCGGGAATCGTCACCGAATACAAAGGAAGGAACTACATATTGCTGGAGCCCGGGCCGGAGGACATCAGCCGGCAGACGCCCTCGAGCAGCTTCGTACCCGCGGGCGCGCACGGCCCGGCGCCGGCCGAGCAAATGCTGAGCGCGATGCTCGCCGCGGACGGCCCGTCGCCTTCGGCACCGCCGCCGTCCACGCGCCCGCAAAATGATCTCACCAGCGGCTCGGGCGCCCTGCCGCCCAAAGCGCCGCTCCTTGCCACGTTGCCCGAGCAGTCCCAAATCTTCGATCGCGTATGCCGGTTGAGTCTTGGCGCGGAAGGCGTCGCCTCCACGGGCGACCCCCAGCAGGAGCAGTTGACTCTTGAGGCCGATGGCGCGGCGCTCCAGGATCCACCGCTTATCGTGCTGCCCAATCTCAAGTTGACGGCCTTGGAAAGCGCCGCGGGCGACCATCACGACACGCGGTTTCGCGTGACCGGCATGGTCACCGAATACCGCGGACGCAATTACATTCTGCTGCAAAAGGTCGTGGTCATGGCCGATTCGGATCGGCAATTCTAAATGTTCCTTGTTTCGCCGATTTGGCTGGTCTTGCTGGCGCCGTGGGGCGGGCTGACGTTATGGCTGCTGTGGGGACAGTTGGATCGGCGGGGCGTTCCATTTCTGAAATTGTGGCGGGATGAATCAGCCCATCATCGCAAGCCCAGCCGCGCCTGGAACAAACCGCCGTTGGCGCTGATGGCGCTGCTGGCGGCGATGTTCCTGGCGATCGGCGGCGCCGCCGGGCCGATGGTTCGGATCGGAGTCAATCCCCCGGCGATCCCGGCGGAACCTTCCGACGTGAAAATCGAATGCCTTGCGGTGCGCGCCGGACCGGCGACGCAGGCGATGGTCCGCCTGCTGAACCAGAGCGATCTCTCCACCGCGAAGCTGACGATCCGTGCCGATGGGAAAATTCTAGGCACCGATCAGGTCACGTTGCCCGCGCGAGGCGAGATGCGCAATTATTTTCTGGTTGTTCCCGCCGGCGCCTCGGCCGTCGAAGCCGAAGTTGAATGCGATGGGGCGACGAGAATCGATCATCGCGCCCGAGCCGTGCGTCGGGCGGCTTGGCCGATTGTCGAAGCCACAAGCCCGCTGCGCGCGGAGTTGCGGCGAATGATCGAGGTCTACGGCCGCCGTCGGCCACCGGGTGACGGATCCAAGCGCATCGCCGTGCTCAGCGCCTCCGCGGTCGCGCCCGAGGAGGAGCCGGCCGCGATCGTCGCGGACGATTCCGCCGCCACCGTGCTCTCGAATCTTGAACCGCTGGCGGTGGTGGATAGTCCGCTGACCAAATCCGTTGACTGGGACAAAATTCTCAGCCGGGCCAGAGTTTCATCGCCGCCGCCCGGGGATTGGCAGCCGATCGTCGCCGCCGGGAATGTGACGGTGGTCGCCATCCGTCAACAGCCCGTCAAGCAAGTCTGGGTCGGATTTCAATCGGATGAATTCCCGCGTCGTGCGGATTTCGTGGTCTTCTGGAGCAACGTATTTGATTGGCTTGGAGATGGCGGGCGGAGCTACGAAACGATTGCATCCCCCTTGCCCGCGGCAACAAGACCGCTCGCCGAGGCCCAGACACCCGCCAAACCTTTGGCCGCGCCGTTGTTTTTGGCCGCATTGGGCCTGATTTGCCTGTCGGCCGTTGCCTGGAAGTCACCCAAGCGGGCATGGGGCAAAGGCTTCCAATCTTGACAGGTTTTTCGCCCGGCCGTACTTTGCCCTCCATGGCCGAGTCAATTCCTCCGGTCTCCGTGACCAGTCAGAAGGACATTCGCATTGTTGAATTCACGAACAACAAGATTTTGGACGAAGGAAATATCAGCAATATCGGAACGACGCTGGGAACGTTGATCGACGAGGCCGCCCAGCCCAAGCTGCTTCTGGATTTCGCGAACGTGGAACACCTTTCCTCGGCGGCGTTGGGGATGTTGATCTCGGTGAATAACAAAATCAGGCAAAAGGACGGCCAGCTTCGCCTGGCGAATATAAAGCCGCAAATATTTGAGGTGTTTGTTATCACCAAGCTGAACAAGCTTTTCCGAATCCTGCCGACACGATCCGATGCATTGAATAGTTTTGCCCAGTAGTTTTTTTGCTTGGCCGGTCGGAACGAATGTTATGGACGAGGCGGGGTCGAAAGATCGAGGCCCGGACAGACGGTCGGGATCGTCCCGGCCGGATGCCAACGGCGCCGCGTGGTTTGAATTCACGATTCCGTCCAACGACGATGCGGCCTCGCGCGCCGCGCAGAAAAAAATCCTCGACGAGGTCCATCGCCGCGGGTTTAACAACCAATGCGTTTTTGCCATCAAGCTGGCCTTGGTGGAAGCGATGATCAACGCGGAGAAGCACGGGAATCGCCGCGATCCGAAAAAGAAGGTTTACGTCGAGGCCACGGTGACGCCGCGCGAAGCGGAAATCGTGATCGAAGACGAGGGCGCGGGATTCAAGCGCGGCACGGTGCCCGATCCAACGCTCCCGGAGAACCTCGAAAAATGCGGGGGGAGGGGAATCCATCTGATGGAAGCCTACATGAACAAGGTTGAATGGAGCCGTGGCGGCCGCCGCGTGCGCATGGTCAAGCGAAATGAGCCCGACGTTATTCCCAGGGCCTGAACCCTCCGCAATGCCCGCTTTCCCACAGAAGGCGAAGCCTGCGCGCCGGATGGTGGGAAGACGCTACAATCATCCAACGTCATGCTGATCCCGCTGCACACTGACTGTCCCCTGCGACGCGTTCCCTGGATGAATTGGGCGCTGATCGCGCTGAACCTGGGCATCTTCATGGCCACCAGCATCTCCGGCGATCACGACGCCCATGGGCCGCTGGCCCTGTACCACGGACAGGCGGTGCGCGACCTGCTCGCCCTCGATCCGCAGAACCCCGCGCTTTGGCAATATTTCACGTACCAATTCATGCACGAGAGCTGGCTCCACGTTCTGGGGAACATGCTGTTCCTGTATATCTTCGGCAACAACATCAACGACCGCATGGGGCACTTTGGATACCTGGGATTTTACCTTGCCGGCGGCGTCATGGCCGGGGTCGGTTATGCCGCCTTCGATTCTTCGCCGGTCATCGGCGCCAGCGGCGCCGTCGCCGCCGTCACCGGCGCTTATCTCATTCTCCTGCCGCGATCGAATATCACGCTGTTGTTCTTCTTCATTTACATCGGACCCTTGGAAATCTCCAGCCTGTGGTTCGTGCTGTTCACTTTCCTTCAGGACGTGATCGGGGAGGTGCGACCCGAACTGTTCGGCGGCCGGGCGTCGGAATCCGTGGCCCACATGGCCCACATCACCGGGACCGTCTTCGGCGCCGTGCTCTGTCTGCTGCTTCTTGGCCTGCGATTGCTCCCGCACGATCAATACGACATGCTGGCGCTGCTGGCCCGGTGGAACCGCCGCCGTCAGTACCGCAGCATGGTCAGTCAGGGGTACAACCCATTCGGCTACGTTCCGCCGCAGCCGGTGGACGTGCGCCCCCAGGAGCTTGATGCGCGAACGTTGCGAATGCTCGAAATGCGAGCCGAGATCAGCGAAGCGATCGCCCATCACAATCTCCCGCACGCCGCGTACCTGTTCCTCGAACTGAAAAAACTCGATCCAACGCAGATACTCTCCAGGCAGGCGCAATTGGACGTCGCGAACCAGTTGGCCAGCCAGCAGTTCTTCGAACAGGCCGCCGACGCTTACGAGCAATTTCTGAGCCACTATCCCAATTTCGAGCAGATCGAACAGGTGGAATTGATGCTGGGGGTGATCTATGCGCGGTATTTGCATCGCTACGATCGCGCCCGGCAGCTTCTGCTGCGCGCCCTCGCCCGCCTGCACACGGAACGCGAAATTCAATGGGCCAGGTTCGAACTGGAAAGAATTGAGCCGCTGATCGCCCCGCAAAAAAGCCCGCAGGGTTAAACAGGCATTTCGAATCCAGTTGATCCACGCGCAACGCCGCGGGCGCCGATCAGGGTCTGGGTTGTGAAGAAGCGGCGTGTTTGGCCCCAATGAGTTGCCGCTTGTTGGCGAGCTGGTCGGGGTAATCCGGCGGCAGCGGCGGGTCCATCTTCTGCACCGCATCAAAGAATTCCATCGCATCGGCGTACGAGTTGGCGTCCTGCATGTTTCCCGCCGCTACCACGAACTCCCTGGCCACGGTCTGCGACGTCACCTTCAATGCCGGATCGTTGCCGTATTCCTTGATGATGCTCGACGCAAAGGTGGCCGCATCGTCCCAATGCTTCGCGGCCAACAGGGCATCGACAATCTCCTTGCACAGGGTGTTGATGACGACGCCCGCCGTGCCGCGGTTGGCCTTCCAGTAATCCAGCGCCGAGCGAAATTCGTCGGCGGCCTGGAGCGGACGGTCGATTGCCGGGTTCATCAGCAGGGACCCCACATTTTGCTGCTCCTCGGCAAGTTCCTGCCTAGCCGAACGGCGGTCCGAATCGTTGGCGGCGTTCTTGACGTCCTGCGCGAGTCGTTCGCACAATTTCTGGCGCACCAACAGTTCCTTGGCCGGCTGGGACCTCAAACCGTCGGCAAGTCCAATCAGACTCTGCTCGTCGATGTCGGGCAACTGGGACCAGGATTTCAGCACGTTCCACGCCGCGTCCTTGACCTGGTCGTTGGGGTCGTTGTTCATTGTGTACAGCAACGCGGTGATATAGGGCATGGGGTTCGGCCCAGGACGCAGCGCCTTCACCGCCGCCAGACGCATTTGATACTCGTCGTCATGAAGGTGGCGAGCAATCGCCGGCGCAAAGGGAGCGGCATCCGGCATGTTCCCCAGCCCAACGAGAGCGTTGGCGCGAACGTCCAGCGTTTCCTGCGGCAACAGCAGCCGTTGGAAAATGTCCGACAGCGAGTTGTCGTGAATCGCGGCCAGCGCTCCCACGATCGCCTTGCGAAGCCCTTGCTGGTCGGGAGCGTCGGTCCCCGCCAGCGCGGCTTTGAGCGCCTCGATGGCCAGGGCCTTCAGCGCCTCGTTCTTGTTGATGGTTTCGCCCCCCTGGCGGATAGCGTCCGCGGCCGCGATTTGGACGGAACTGGACGGTCCCTGGGCCACCAGCTTGAGCATCAGCTCGATGGCGTGAAGGTCGCCAAACGGCGCCAGCGACGCAATCAGCCGCACTCGCACGAAATCATCCTGCTCGTGCTCGAGTTGCGCCACCAGGGCGTCCGCGGAGCCGACATCCGCCGACAATGCCGTCGCCGCCGCGGCGCGAACCGCCGGCGACGGGTCGGACAGCAGGAGGCGTGTCTCTTGGATGGTCCCCGGCGGCGCCCCGGTCGCCGTCGCGCTGGAATAGACCAGTTCGGCACCCAACTCCCGTATCTCCGGCGCCGGCGATCGCAAATACGCGAGCAGAATGCCGGCGCGGCTGGCCGGCGCGGCATTCCAGAAATCATCGCGAAGAAATCTGTCCGCCGCGGTCTGAAACGTCCTGTGGTCCGCCAATTGGCTTTCGAATGCCTCGCCCCGCCCGTGGATGATCGCCTCCCGGAAATCCGCGTCCGAGCGATTGGAGTATTGCCCAAACCACCTTTCCCATTTATCCGAATCGTGGTCGAAATCGGTGCGGCCTGTCATTTCGATCAGCGCATCGCCCGCCGCTTCACTGATCTGGTCCTGATCGTCATGCAGCAGATCGAGCAGGGTTTGCGCAGCCAGCTTCTGGCTGAAGATTCCCAATGCCCGAATCACGGGCTGGCGAAGGTCTGTGCGGTCGGATTTGGCCTGGGCGACCAGTGCCTGCAAAACCAAAGGGTTGTCCGGGTACTGCGTCAGGGCCTGCGGAGCGGCGGCGGCGGCAGCCAGTTGGCGGCCCCGCAGCATCTCGATCAGCGGATCGACGAAATCCGCATCGGGCCACCCGACCAGCCCTAAAGCCCTGGCCAGGGCGATCTTAGCGGAATCCGGGCCGGTTCTTAGAAGCGTCACAACCAACGCATGGGTCTGCTCATCGTGCTGAGCCACGACCCGCATGGCCGCCAGGTCGGCCGTATTCTGCGAAACATTCGGGTCCTCAAGCACCGCCCGGGCATCCGGGGACGGGACATCGCCGGTCCCAACGGCGGACGAATCTGCTTGCGTGGGGAGGGTTTGTCCAACGCCCGCAAACGGCGCGAACGCCGCGGTCGCGGCCGACAACCATACCGCCCTGATCCACCGATGATGAATCACTCTAGCCCTTATCGTCGATCCCCGCGAAGTTACCGTATTTACCACCCGCCGCAAAGTCGATTGCCAAACGATATGAACAACAAAAATTACCTGAAAAATCCTGCCCGGCATCTTGCCAGGAAATCAAATTGCCTGCTAAATTAGCCACTTGACCGCCGGGAACCTCCTTGTTCCAGGGTTGGGTGGGATATGAACGACTGGAGCGATGCCGAACGTCGAGTCGAAAAGGCCCAGCAGTTTTTCGAGCAGCGCAAGTGGTCGGAGGCGCTGCGCGAGATTCGGCTGGCTACCAACATCAATCCCTACAATTCCATTTGGTTCTTCAATATGGGCCTTATTCTGGACGAATTGGGCCGGTTTGAGGAGGCCCTCGACGCATACCGCCAGGCCGACGCCATCGATCCCAACGACCTGCATACCCTCAATCATATCGGCGTTGACCTGTTCCGCACGGGCCGGCTCGACAAGGCGATAGAAACTTTTGTCCAGATCGAGCGCATCGACCCCTCCTTCGAGCCATCTTACTGCAATCGCATCATCGCCTATGCCCAGCGGGGCGACCACGAGTTGGCCGAGGAAATGTTCTACACCGCCCGCCTCTACAAGGAGAATTGTCCCCACTGCTATTACAACATGGGATGCAGCCTCGACCTGCGCGGCCTTTACGACAAGGCCATCCACTGCTGGATGCGCTCTCTGGACCTCCAGGGCGCCCAGGGCGACGTCCATGTCCGCATCGGACACGCGTATCGCAAAAAGGGCGATCTCGAACGCGCCCGGCGGCATCTCCTGACCGATTTGCGGTTGAATCCCGGCCGGACCCAAACCCTGCTCGATTTGGGTGAATTGCTTGTGACCATGGGGTGGCTGCCCGAAGCCGATGAAAAATTCCGCCGGGCCATTGAACTGGCGCCCAATGAACCCGGAGGCTATTACCATCACGGGCGGCTGCTGTTGCGCATGAATCGGGAGGATGACGCCGCCAGCGCGTTTTCCACCGCTTTGCGGCTCGATCCCACTTTTCCCGGGGCGCACCTGGGATTGGGGCGGATCAGCTTGCGCCGCGGCGACATGGGCGCCGCCCGAAGCCGATTCCGCGCCGAGCTTCAGCTTCGCCCCGATCAGCCCAAGCTCCTTTTGGAACTGGCCAACCTGCTGCTGGACACGGGCGAAAGCCGCGCCGCACTGGCTTGCCTCAAGTGGCTGGTGGCGATGAACCCGCGCGAAGTGAGCGGCTGGCTGAACCTCGCGGTCGCACAATTCACTCGTGGACATTACAGCGAAGGAATCCATAGTTGCATGACCGCGCTGGCGAAAGATCCCGGAAACGTCACAGCGATGTACAACCTGGGGCTGGCGCACGAGCGCCTAGGCCGGCATAGCGCCGCCATGGAATGGGTCCGCCAGGCCCGCCGCCGCGATTCCCGCGATATCGCCCTGCAACGCCTGGAATTCCGTCTCCACGTCATCGGTCTCAAACGCCGCATCCAAACCTCCATCCGGCGATACGCGCGCTGGATGAAGATTTGGTAATCCGGTCAATTCACCAAATCGTGAACAGCAGCAATTGCATCAGCCAGGTTTGCATGAACGTCAGCGCCATCGTCCATTCGAGCAATCGCCGCTGCATGCTCCCGGCGCGACCGATCCACGACGCAGCCGCCAATAGTCCAACCGGCGCGAAAAACAGCCAGATGCGCTCTGTTTCGTGCGTGAAGAGTCCCGCGAAACTGAAGATCAACACCGATGCCACCCCCGCCAGGTTGAAGCGATCCGCCGGCGTCCGGGGGATGAGCGAATGAATGGTTTGCTTCCACCAGAGCACGAGCACCGGGAATCCCACGCCGATGAGGAAAGCGATCAGGTTGCTGAAACTAATGTCCAAGTACCGAAGAAAGGAAATGTGGAAGGTCCTCATCGCATAATGGTCGTAAAACCGCGACGCCCGAAGACACGCCAGGTAATTGAATCCCGTCAGCCCGTAAAGAATTGCCAGACACAATGCGATCACAATCGCACAAACCGCAAACGAGCCGGCAACACGTCCGAGGGTGGGTGACACCTGCCGCAAAGAATTTCCCCCTCCCCCTGTACTCAGGGGGAGGGCTGGGGTGGGGGTCGAACGTCGATTGGCCCACGAGACCCCCACCCTGGCCCTCCCCCTGAATACAGGGGGAGGGGAAGAAGAGGCCTTGCCGAATGTGTCGCGCACGCCGCGTCCGATCTGCTTGCGGCCCGCGGCAAGTTCCAGGATGGCGTAGAGGAACATCATGACGCCGACGCAGACCGTGACGTAGCTGAGCATCAGGCTGGCCGCCAGCACAATCCCCGCGACGATCGAATTGACCATCCCCGGCTGAACGATCGCGCGGTGCAGAAAATACGTCGACCAAAGCATTGCCACCAGAAATACGCCATCCATCGAGGTTGCCCCGAACAGCACCAGGCTCGGCGCCGCCGCGTACAGAGCCAGCGCTATCGACGCGGTGTGCCGGCTGGCCAACCGGCGGACCAACAGATAGAACGGCGCCACGCCCGTGGCGGTGATGAGAACCGCCGACCATGCCGCCTTGGCGATTCCCGGTCCCAGCGCCCGCGCCACGAAATACAAAACGAGCACGGCTCCGGGAGGATGCGTCCGAGCGTGAATGCTGTAGCGATACAGGTTCTGCACGTACCCGTGCAGGAATTGGCCGACTCCCCGCACGGCCGGAACGTCGCTGAAATATTCCGACCCGGGCCAATCAAACGGCTTCCAAATGGCCTTGGGGCTTCCATCCATCATTGCCGTCGTGACGTTGATGGCCAATACGAAAGAGAACGCCGACAGCAACGTAAGCGCCTGCGGAACCGGTCTGGCGATCAATCGTCGGACTACCCCGGCCCAGCCGGCGAATGCCACCGCCGGAAGCGCCAGGAGCGCGCTCTGCCAACGAGTGCGCGTCGGCGGCAGGCGCAGCCAGGAATACCACGGCGGCGCCGTGGACCGCCGTGCCGTCTCCGTCTGTAGCAGCATGATGAGCGCGATGTATGCCCCCAGCAGCACCGCGCACGCCGCCACGCCTCGCCAGTATTGGCCAAGCCCCACGCGCGGCTCGGGCTTCGGGGGTGGAGATTGCAACACCTCAGCTCACCTTGGCGACGATCATGGACACGTCATCGGTCGGTTTGGCCAAACCCGTGAACCGGCGCTGCGACCACAAAATGGATTGAACGATCGCTTCCGCGCTAGCTCCGCCGGGCGCGAACGCCTCGATGACCCGTTGCTTCCCAAACCGCTCCTGGTTGAAGTTCATCGCATCCATCAGGCCGTCCGTATACAGCAGCAGCGTATCGCCGACGCGCAGGTCCACCAGGGACTGAACGTATTTCTCCTCGGCGTCCACGCCCAATACCATGTTGTCGCTGTTCAGCTCGATGATTTTTCCGTCGCGGAGGACCATGGCGGGTGGATGGCCCGCATTGCAATAGGTCAGCCGCCGGTTCCGCCCGTCCAGCACCCCGTAGAAAAGCGTGACGAATTCGCCCGGGGAGCTGTCCCGGCAGAGCATCAAGTTGATTCGCCGCAACACCTCGTAGAGATAATATACGTTATCCACCTGTGCCCG
>Ga0187867_10000750_pt1 | contig 28662 bp, 29 predicted proteins | sample June2016WEW_13_1_FD_132976 | JGI IMG/M metagenome (GOLD analysis project Ga0187867, IMG submission 132976) | Peatland microbial communities from SPRUCE experiment site at the Marcell Experimental Forest, Minnesota, USA - June2016WEW_13_10 | ecosystem: Environmental > Terrestrial > Soil >... | reverse complement strand
GGCCAAGGCCCCAACGGAGCGGGCCATTGTCTGTGTGAAAGCGCATTTCCAGGATGCCGCGCTCGCGGCGCATGTGGATGCACGAATACTTTGTTGCGTAGTCGTCGAACCGGCTCATGGCGCGGTGATCCGATACACGCGCGCCGCGGTGCCGCTGTACAGTGCTTTCTTCTCCGAGGCAGAGGCACCGGACGTGATCCGTTTGAACGCGTTCCACAACTCGGTATATCCTCCGGATTGTTTGTCGGGCGGGAAGTTGCTCTCGAACATGCAACGGTCGACGCCGAAGGCTTCGATGCACGGCTCGATGTACTGGCGCCAGGCGGCGGCGAGGTCCTCGGACGAGGGCGGCACGTCCCGCTCATGGAAGTCAAAGCCGACGGAGACCATGCCGAGGCCGCCAAGCTTCATGTTGACGTTCGGGCATTTCGCCAGTTCGACGATGTTCTTGCGCCATTCGGCAAGTATTTCCGCGCGGTGGCCGGCGTAGGGTCCGACGCCAAGGATACCGCCGACATGGTTGAGAATGATCGTCGTGTTGGGGAACGCCCGCGCCAGGTCAATCGCGTCCGGTAGTTGCGGATGATACTGCCAACTTTCAAAACTCAACCCTAATGGTGCCAACTGGGCCATGCCCTCGCGGAACTTTGGGTCCATCACCTGATGTTCCGCCACAACCCGAGAAGCGTGCTTTTGCACTGCGTCATGCCGGTCCCAGGCAACGCCGTGGCGCAGGCCGCGCAAACGGCCCCCGGCGGCGGCGATCTCGGCCTCCAGCAATTCGCGCACGCGGGCGCCGACGGTGAGGTCACCGCCGCCAACGATCGCCTCGGCGACGCGGCAGTTGCCGTAATTGCCCGAGGCACTCATGGCGGCGATGCCGTTGACGAACTCGACCTCGCCGAGAGCGGCCATCTCGCGCGGACCGGACTTGCGATACATGGCGCGGCATTCGAGGAACACGGTCGAGACGATGTTGTGCCCGCCGCCGATGTCGGCCAACAGGTCGGGCAGCAGGTAGTGGCCTCGCGCGGCGGTCTCCCAGAAGTGGTGGTGCGGATCGACGATCGGCAGGTCCGGCTCCAGCGCCGGTTCGGTGTGTTTGGACAGCCATGCGGCCAGTGTGCCGTCATCGCGCACCGTGGTGCCGCGGTATTCGCCTTTTGCCTCTGCGACCTGGGCCATTTTGGTTCCCTCCTTTGGTGGTCAACAAGTTTCTTTCGCGCCGCCAGATGGGCGGTGGCATGAGTCCGGTGGGAATTGAACCCCGGCGGGACCTCCGTGGTCAGCAGCTTAAGCCCAGGTGCCGCGATGGCAAGCTTCGCGCCGGCGAAGCAGAACGTCACGCATGGCAATGACGGAAGCTGCCGGGCCGCGGGATCTGAGGATAGTTACCGTTCATGCTGATCACATTTGAACAAATTCGCGATGCCCGTGCCTTGTTGCGGCTCGGCCGGGCCACATTGGCGCGTCAGGCGAGGGTGACATAGCGGTGTGTCTCGATTAGCCTTGGCTACTGTTGACGATGGCCGCGATGGTCGCGGCCATTTTGATGCAGAATGAGAATATGGCCCGTTCCGTCCGCGGCATGTTCGAACATGATCTGAGCATCGACGACACGAAGGAAGAAATCCGTGTCGCTGGCAGGAAATGCCTCGACCTCTCGCTGATTGGTGGCCTGCACGAAGAGGCGTGAACCGCGGGCACGAACCGTTATCGCAAACGAGTCGGAGATGACATATTTCCCGCTATACCGTGCGAGAACCGTCGCATTCACCGGCACCTGCTTCCGCGGCTTTTCCAACGGGTACGCCCCATTGATCAAATGCAGGCCGATGTCCTTGATACTCCTCCAGTTGGCCGCGTTGGTCAGCACGATGGCGCCTTGCCCGCGCCCTGGGGAGAACCCAATAAAGTTTCCAAAGCCGCCGGTTCCACCGTCTTTCCAGGCAATCGCATCGTCGTGGCCCGAAGAGATGAACCATCCGAGGCCGACCTCCTGCCCATCCGTCCCGGTTGGCCGACGGGTTCCAGCAGCAGTGCCAAAGCCTGATTCAGCGGCGTTTCACTTCTGCCAAGACACGCTCCAAGAATCAGCGAAAGGTCATTCGCGGTCGACCGTACCGCCCCGGCTCCGGCGAATGCGGGGAGATCCCACAGAGGCGTGGGTTCGAGGTTTGCGTGATGTCCCTGTGCCATCCGCGCCCGCATGTCCGGTGTCAGCGTGATGCGCGTGTTCCGCAGCCCGAGCGGCCGGCATACCCGCTCGACCAGTAAGTCTTCATAGGTCGCACCAGCCCGCCGCGCGAGCGCGTGGCCAAGCAGACTGAAGCCCCAGTTGGGATAATCATAATGGGTGCCTGGCTCGTGGCGGAGCGCATGGCCAGATAACGCACAACACAGCTGGTCGACCGTATAATTGGCATAAGGGTTCAGCGAATCATCCGGTTGAAACCCGTCAGGCCAATTGGGTAGTCCCGCCGTGTAAGTCGCGAGATCAAGCAGTGTTATTGGCTTCCCATGATAGTCGGGGACCCGCACCGAATCAGGTAGGTATCTGGCGAGTGGATCCGACATCGCGACCTCGCCCCGCGTGGCCATATCGGCCAGCAGCAGGGCCGTCAGCACTTTGGTGATCGAGCCGATTTCGAAGACGGTTTCGCCGTCGAGTGGTCGTTCTTCCGGAGTATCGGGCCGCCCGAACGTCACGAGCCGGTGGTCAACCTTGTCGATCACCACGGCGACGATGCCGGTACTCTGCCGGCCGGTTTCGACGCGCTCCTTCAGGATTGCCCGTATCGTGTCCTCCGGTGGCAATCCGGCGCGCGTGTTGGCTCCCACGGCCGATACCGCCGAGCCCATGGGCGGAGGCGTTCGTTGGCGTGTCATCGATGCAGCCTATAAGGAACCGAATGCCGACTATTGATCCGCCAAGTACCATTGGCAACAATCGTCACTCAGAACGACCCGGCGCCAACCACCTGCAGCGCCAATTTCAGGCCCATGCCTGGAATACCCGGAGACTTCGCGGCAGTATGCCAACCGTCAACCAATCCCATCGACGGCCGCCCCAACGTCAAACAGGAGGACTCCCATGATCGACCTCTATTTCTGGCCCACCGGCAACGGTAAGAAAATCGTCATACTGCTGGAAGAACTCGGCCTGCCTTACACCTTCAAGCCGATCAACATCGGCCGCGGCGACCAGCTCACCCCGCAGTTCCTCAAGATTTCCCCCAACGGCCGCATGCCCGCCATCGTCGACGATGAACCTCTCGGTGGCGGCGCCCCACTCTCGATTTTCGAGTCAGGCGCCATCATGACCTATCTCGCCGAGAAGACCGGCAAATTCCTCCCCACCGACACGCGCGGCAAATACGACGTCCTGCAATGGGTCAACTGGCAAATGGCCAACCAAGGCCCCAAACTGGGTGAGCAAGGCCATTTCCGCCGCGCCAAGGCTGCCGGCACCAATGGCGACCTCACTTACGCGCTGCACCGGTTCGATAACGAAGCGCACCGGATTTTCGGCGTCCTGAATCTTGGCTTGTTTAACAAGCAATATCTCGCCGCCGGCCAATACACCATCGCCGACATGATCTGCTATCCCTGGGCTTCCAGTTGGGAGACCCGCGACATCAACATCGACGAATTCCCCAACGCAAAACGGTGGCTGGAAGAAATCGGCGCGCGACCGGCCGTCAAAAAAGCCATGGCCCTCGGCCCCGAATTCCGCGAAGACCCGGCATCGATCAGCCCCCAGGAAGCCGAACGCCGCCGCAAGATCGTTGCCGACCAGCGCGCCCAACCGGTGCCCAAGGAATGGATCGCCGAAGCCCAGGCGGCGCAGTAGCGGCCATGGGATCAACGGTAACCGCCATTCCAACGCGGATGTCCGCCGAGGAATGGCAAATCCGCTGCGACCTCGCCGCCTGTTTTCGCCTGGTCGACATGTTCGGCTGGTCGGACCTGATCAACACCCGCATCACCGCGCGGGTGCCAGGCGGGCACGATCATTTCCTGATCAATCCGTACGGGCTGTTGTATGACGAGGTCACCGCATCGTCACTGGTGAAGATCGATACCGAAGGCAACAAGGTCGAGCCGTCCGACACCGAGGTCAACAGCGGCGGCTTCGCCATCCCCGGCGCCTTGCACATGGCGCGGCCGGAGGTGAACTGTGTCCTGCACAGTCACACCGTCGCCGGTTGCGCTGTGTCTATGCAAAAAGATGGACTGCTGCCGCTTAACCAGCATGCGTTGCAGGTGATTGGCGACGTCGCTTACCACGACTACGCCGGCACCGCACGTCACCCTGACGAACGCGCTCGACTGCTGGCTGATTTCGGCGATCGCCACATCATGGTGCTGCGCAATCACGGCCTGCTGATCGTTGGCGCCAGCGTTGCCGAAACGTTTGTGGCGACGTATCGCATGGAGCGGGCCTGCGCGATGCAACTCGCCTTCCAGCAATCGGGCGCCGTGTTCAATCCGATTGCGGAGGACGTCGTCACTGCTGCCTACCAGAAGTCCAAAGCCGTGGGCGATCGGGCTGCGAAGTTCGAGTGGGCGGCGCTGTTACGCAAGGTGGACCGGATCGATCCGTCGTACAAGCAGTAACGGGAGCAACGATCGCGCTGGGTTGGGGTCCGGCCATGACGGTGGGGGCGCTGTTGCGACCGGGTTCGATACCGTGACGCGGCGTCGGACCTGGATCGAAACGGTGGGCGGTCGCCGCGGGCGCTTAACTCTTACCGGGCGTCACCGGCACCGCTCGCCGCGGCGCGACCGGCGCAGCGCCAATGCCGGCGACATCGATCGCCGGCATCGGCAAATTGATTTCTTTCAGCACTGCATTGGCGAGCCGGTTGTAATCCGTAAAACTCCGCCGCAGCCAGGCGCGCCAGCCGGGCATGCCGGCGCTGGCATGCAGTTCAAACGCCGACTCGCGTCCGTCGAGCGCTGACGACACATGGTCCCACGTCAGCTTCAACAGCGCCGACCGTTGCCGCGCCGTATAGCCACCACCGCCAAACGCTTCCTCCAGTCCCGCTGCCAGCTCCGGCAAAGCCAGATCGCTATCGTCCGGCGCGACCACCAGCGACGAGCCGGGCAAAATCCGTAAAATCTCGGCCATCCGCTGCCGCGCCTTGAACAACGAGATGCCGCCGGCTGCCAAATGGGCATGACGCGGCACGCAATACCCGCTCGGCGTGAATTCAGGATCGAGCTCGGCAGCGGTGAGGCAGGAGCGCACCGTTTGCACCGCGGCGATCAGATCGACCACGTATTCGACGGTTGCGTCATGCTGCCTCAGTCCCATCGCGTCGGTCAGGGCCAAAGCCAAACCCAGGCTGAACTCGGCTTTGGCCAGCCAGCCGCGCAAATGATGCCAGCGCAGCCATCGCGGGATCGCCTCCGGTTCAGGATCGACGGCAACGACTCGTTCCCACGGGATGAACACGTCATCGAGCCACATCTGACCGTCGAGTTCATCGTAACGGCCGGACAACGGCGAAACGAACGGATCGCGGTCGCGTAACGCAGCCTTTCTGCAAAGGATGGTGACGCCCGGCGCGTTGACCGGAACGATGAAGCCCGCCGGATGTCCATCGATCTGCAGCCCGGTCAGGGCACCAACATACACATCCTCCGCGTACGCTGGGCTTGTGTGCATGCCGAGGCGGCCGCGTACCACCATGCCCTTATCGTTGTCACTGATTCGTTTGACCGATACTCGGTCTTTCGGATCGGGCCGCATCCGTTGGCCGATTACCGCCGCACCGCCGCAAAACGTCAGGAACCGCCCGGAATCGGCAATCATGTCGCGATAAGCCATGGCGTTGGCGGCATGGTGCGGGCCGGCGTTGCGGGTCTCGGCTGCAGTCAGCACCCCAAGCGCAATCAGGTGACCGTACAACGGAGTGTGCGTGATATTGCCGGCACTGAGCAAAATCGTTTCCTGGATGCAGCGGCCGATTGCCACTGCCTCCGCACTGGTCGTCGGCAACACAAATGCCCACGGGAGGCGGGTGGGCGTGAGCAAGGTGTCAGCCCACTCGGGGTCGAAATGGCGATCGTACCAGGCGACGTATTGCTCAACCATGGCGCTGGTGGCGGGATGGGTGGTTACATCGTCGACACGCCCCTCACCCATGACAAAGACCTTGCGGCCGTCGCGCAGGGCGGCACGGTAATCGGCACCAGTTCTCACGATGTGATTACCCGCACGCGACGGCCACGGCGGCACCGGCGCCGTCCGGCAGGTCATACTCCTGCCAGCTTGCGCCACCATCCGATGTGCTGAACGTCTGGCCGCGTCTTGTGACACAATGCACCTGCGCGCGGTCGTGCACGGCAACAGCCATCATGGTGCTTTGTACGTCGATCGAGTGATCGAATTGCGACCAGTTCCGCCCCAGATCCTGGCTGCGATACAGCCGTCCGGCCGCACCGCGCGAGGAGTCGGCGACGCAGGCAAACAGCGTCATCGGATCCCAGGGTGCGACGACCACATCGCGGCCGTAACGCAAATGTGCGGCATGCCGGCCGATCCCCAGATCGTGCCATTCCGCGCCACCGTTGTCGCCACGAAACAACCCCATGCGCAGTGCCAGAAAGGCCGTCTCGGGGGCAGCCGGCGAGACACAGATTGCGTGCACGTCCAGCATGCCCTCGGCGGTGTCCTTGGTCAGGATGGCACTTTGCAGGTCGGATTGGCGCGACAAACGCACGAGCTCGTCGCTGAGATCGATCCAGCTCTCGCCGCCATCGTCGCTGCGCATGGCGCCGTTCACTTCCATCCCAGCCCAGATGGTATCAGGACGGGACGGAGCGATGGCCAAACGCATGATGCGGGAGGGAAACGCCCCAACCATACGTTCGGCAATCGCCGGGCGCGGCATGCGGCGCCAGCTGTCGCCGTCGTCGTCGCTGCGATACAGGCCGAGCGGCGCAGTCCCGGTCAGCAGCGTCCGATGATTTGTCGGATGCACCAGAACGGACCACATTTGCTCGCCCGACGCCGGTTCGACGAGGCGGGTCCAGTGGTCACCGTGGTCTCGGCTGCGAAACAGGCCGCCACTGGATGCGGCGAAGATCGTGGCGGGATCGTCGGGATGCACGGTGATTGCATGGACATGGGTGTCGTCCGGCATGCCGGTTGTCGCATGCACCCAGCCGTTCTCGTCCGTTGCCCGACGGAACAGGCCGCTGATCGTGCCGCCGGTGCGAGCCGATACGCCCGCGTAAACGTAGTTGCGCATGAGACAACCCTTCCGCCGTGGTTGCTGGGAGCCTGGCGCGCCAGGTCCAACACCGTCAAGCACCGCCGCTGGCACCGCCCCTGGGACCGCCCCTGGGACCGCCCCTGGGGACCGGCAGCCGTTGTGCCATCCGGCGGCATCCGCCAAATACCAACCCATGGAGGACGCCCGCGCCCGTACAACAAGGTTGCTACTTGCGACGCGGTTCATTCGCAGCGTCGGACAGGGTGCGCTCGCGGTGGATTTCACTTTGTATCTGCGCGCGCTGCACTGGTCGGCGGTGGCGATCAGCGCGGTACTCAGTGCGGCACTGTTGCTAGGGGTGGCGCTGACGTTGATCGCCGGACCGCTCAGCGACCGAGGCGGACGGCGGCGCTTCCTGTTCGTCTACGAAGCGGCCCAATGCCTGGCGGGCCTGGCCGCATTGCTGTCGGGGCAGGTGACGATCCTTTGGGCGGCCGCCCTGGTGGGGGGCTTCGGCCGTGGCGGCAACGGTGCCGCCGGCCCGTTCGCCCCGGTGGAGCAGGCCTGGCTGGCACAATCGGTCAGGCCCTCGCGGCGAGGTCCGGTGTACAGCCTCAACGCGGCACTCGGCTTTCTGGGCAATGCGGCCGGAGCGTTGATTGCCGCGGCGCCGTCCCGGCTGGCGACGATCCTGCCGGGCGCTCTCGCGTTCCGGCCGCTGTTCCTGCTGTCCGCGGTTGGCTCGTTGCTATGTTGCATGTTGATTCTGCGCACGCCGGACAGCGAGGCAGTGGCCGCCGATGACAAGCCGGTGGCGGACCCGGCCGCGCCCGAGATCCATCGGCAGGAGAACCGCCTGGTCCTGCGCCTGATGATCGCCAATGTGCTGAATGGCGCCGGCGTTGGCGCGACGGGCCCGCTGATCGCTTACTGGTTCGCGGTGCGCTTTGGCCAGGGACCGGCGGAGATCGGACCTTTGCTCGCGGCGGGCTTCCTGATGGCCGCGGTCGCCTCGGTGGCGACCGGTTGGTTGTCGAAATATCTTGGTATCGTGCGCGCGGTGGTGGCGATGCGGCTGGTAGGGCTGGTCTTGCTGATCGCTTTGCCGTTCGCTCCGAGTTTCGGCGTGGCCGGCGCGTGTTACGTTTTGCGTGCGATGTTCAACCGCGGCACCACCGGTGCTCGCGGCGCGCTAAGCATCAGCATCGTCCGCGCACGCCGGCGCGGATTTGCCGCGAGTATGGCGAACGTCTCGATGCAGGTGCCGCGTTCGGTCAGTCCGCTGTTGACCGGGTTTCTGTTCGCTGCCGGAGAACTTGCGTTGCCGTTCCTGATCGGTGCGGCGTTTCAGGGTGCCTATCTGGTATTTTATTACCGCAGTTTTGGGCAGTTCGATGCTGAGGCGGGCAAAGCCGGCGCCGGGGGGTTAGCAAGGAACGCCGACTGATATTGACCAAAAGTTCCGAATTCGACCGTTCGGCGTAATGCCGCTGACCTGCGGTATCAGGCCGCATCACTGGTGTCCGCCGGAATAAGGATATCGCACCGTACCGGTCTTCAGCGCCGGCGGAAACAGCACAGTTTGTGTATCCATGGTCCGGAACTGGTCCAGATCATGCCCTTTGACGTCGTGAAACTGGACCTCCAGAACGCGCGGCTCGGTCCATTCGCCGTTGGGACCGAATTTGATGTCGCCCACCAGCGTACGGAAGGTGTGCGATCGCAGGTAGTCCGCCAGTTTGGCCTGATCAGTGCCTCCGGTTTCGCGAATGGCCTCGCCAACGACCTGAAGATCGGCATAGGCGAACGGCGGTTGATAATAGCCGAGCGTGTCGGCGCCGGTACCGCCAACACGGGCCTGGTATTTGGCGATGAATTCCTTGGCCTCCGGCGTCGCATAGGCGCCAACCGGGAGCCAGAAATCGTAGTTGACGAGCCCGTTCAGCATCGGACCCAGCTGGCTTTTCAGCGAGCCCAGTTGCGAGCCGACCATGGCGCCGCCAAACATTTTGACATTGAGCCCGACCTCATTCACGGCCCGGATCATGCCGACGGTGTCGGTCGGATACGATCCGACGAACACCAGATCCGGCGAGGTCGCCTGGATCGCGCGGACGATCGGCGCATAATCCTGTGTTGTTGGGGGATAGGTTTTGTCGTAGACGATTTTGAGCCCGGCGCGTTTCGCCACGGTGCGGGCGCCGTCAACGGCATTGCGGGCGAACTCGGCGTCGGCGCCGACCAAAGCGACAGTCTGGGGTTTGGGGTCCATTGTGGCGGCGGCCTCAAAGAATGGTTCCGCCAACGCTTCCTTGGGATGTGCTCCACCTGTCGGAATGATCGAGAAATAATTCGGGTAGTGGAACTCACTGTTTATATCCAGACCGAACATTCCGATCACGGTCAGATTGCGCTGCATGGCCGCGGGCATCAGCGGGGCGATCAGGTTCGTGCCCTGGCCACCCAGGAGAAAGTCCACCTTGTCGACATCCAGCAGTTTGGCAACGATGCCGGGCACGAGCGCCGGGTTCGACTGGTCGTCGTAGGTGATCAGCTTCACCGGCCGGCCGAGCAACCCGCCTTTGGCATTGGTATCCTCGATCCAGATTTGCATGCCCAAAAGAACGGCCCTGGCGCCCGGGGCCAGGCCACCGGTCTGGCTGATGGACATCCCGAAGGTGAAGGGTTCTGCGCCCTGAGCGGCGCCGCTCGCCAGTATGGCGGCGGGCAGCAGGCAGCCGGCGAGGCGTGATAACCAGGACATCGTTTCGTTTCCCCTTGGCGTTTGTCTGTTGTTGTTGGCGCTGGGCCATCGCCGGTTTAAGGCTATCTGTCGTTCATGACGCCGGGACGCAAACTTCAAGAGCTGCGGGCAACCGGCATCTCCAGCACGACTTTGCCCATGGAACGCCGGCTCAGCACTGTTTCCATTGCCGCACGATATTCTTGCAAAGGAAATCGGTGCGACACCACCGGATTGATTTTGCCTTGCCGGTACCAGGCGAAAATCTGCGCCATCACGTCGTGCATTTTGCGTCCATGCGTACTGCGCCGACTGGTATCGCGGGCCCAGCCGGAATAATTGCCGAAGTTGAACCCGAGGACGGCTACGTCCTTGACCAGGATGATATTGGCCGGAATTTGTTGAATGCGGCCGCCGGCAAACCCGATGACCAGAATCCGCCCGCTGTTGGCGACACAGCGCAACGACAAGTCGAACGCATCGCCACCGATCGGATCGAACACCACGTCGGCACCGTGCGGCAATGACGAGCGGACATCGTCCAATGCGGATGCCGAGGGAAACATGACGGTGCGATCGGCGCCATGCAACCGAGCCAGGTCCAGTTTGTCCTCGGTCGACGCAGTCGCCACCACGGTTGCGCCAAGCGCCTTGGCGCATTCGACGGCGGCAAGACCAACGGCTCCCGCCGCGCCATGCACCAGCACCGTCTCGCCCTCCTTAAGCCGGGCACGATCTGCCAGCCCCGCATAAGCCGTGCCATATGAACTGGGTAACGACGGGGCAACATCGAACGGAAGCTCATCCGGCAGGCGATAGGCCGTGCTCGCATGCGTCACCGCGTACTCGGCATGACCGCCCCAGTCCATATTCGCCAGCACCCGGTCGCCTGGTTTGAAAGTCGTGACGTCGGGTGCGACCTGATCGATCACGCCGGAGATTTCTGTGCCGGGTGAAAACGGGAGAGGTGGTTTCCGCTGATACTTTCCCTCGGTCACCAGGCTGGCGGCGAACGACACCCCAGCATAGTGTACCGCGATTCGCACTTCGCCCGGGCCGGGATGCGGGATCGGAACGTCCTCCAGCGGCAACTGCGCGTACGGCATCCAGGTGTTGCAACGAACCGCCAGCATGGTCAGGCTTTCGGCAACTCGATGCCGGTCAGCGCCTGCCAGACCCGGATGACGAACGAATCGTCTTTATAGCCCTCGCCATGCGCAGCCGCGGCAAGAAACAACTGATGCGCCGCCGAGGCCATCGGCAACGGAAACGTCAGCCCGCGCGCCTGATCCAGCACAATCCCCAGATCCTTGACGAAAATATTGACCGCCGAGGACGGCGTAACGTCACCCGCCAGAATATGCGGCACGCGGTTCTGCCACATCCACGAACTGCCTGCCGATTCCGAAATGACATCGAACAATGTTTGCGGATCGGCACCGGCGCGAATACCCAGTGCCAAGGCCTCGGCCGCGGTGGCGATATGCACGCCGGCGAGCAACTGATTGACCATCTTCACCGTGCTGCCGACACCGATGTCGGAGCCCAGCCGCCAGATTTTTGTCGAGATTGCCTGCAACACCGGCTCGGCCTTGGCGAACGCGGCATCGGAGCCGGAGCCCATCACCGTCATGGTTCCCGCCGCCGCACCGGTCTTGCCGCCGGAGACCGGCGAGTCGAGCATCAGGAAACCCGCGTCCTCGATGCGTTTGCCTAATGATCGTGCGACATCGGGCGACACCGTCGAACAGCACAGAATGACCGCGCCTTTGTTCAACCGAGACAGACAGCCGGCGGGACCGAACAATACGTCCTCAGTCTGCGCGGCGTTGATTACGAATACGACAACCGCTTCCAAATCGGCTGGCAATTGATCGGCCGAGCTGACGGTCCGGCCCTGGGCGGCTTCAAATTCGGCACGAGCGGCTTCCCTGACCTCGCATCCGGTCACCGCGTGGCCTTTGCGATGCAGGTTCAACGCCGCGCCCATGCCCATCGAGCCGAGGCCGATCACGCCGACTTTCATTGCGATTGTCTCCCTATCGAAGCGCGCGGAACCGTTCCACGGCCGAGACCAAAGCGCGGCGGATACCCGGTTCCAAAGCGGAATGACCGGCGTCCGGCACCACTGTCAGTCGTGCGCCCTGCCACGCATTGGCGAGCTCGAACGCCGTCGTCGCCGGACAGATCATGTCGTAACGGCCTTGCACGATTTCCGCCGGAATGCCGCGCAGCTTGTCCATGTGCGCCAACAGGCCGCCGGGCGGCAGGAACAGGTTGTTGGCGAAATACCAGGCCTCGATTCGCGCCAGTCCCAACGCCGTCCGGTCCTGCGCGAACGTCGTGATCGTATCTGGACTGGGCAGCAATGTGCTGCACGTGCCCTCGAAGATCGACCAGGCGCGAGCGGCGGGCATGTGCACCGCAGGGTCCGGATCAACCAACCGCCGCAGGAATGAGCCCAGTACGTCGTGACGCTCATGCTCCGGCAAATGCCCGACAAACTGGGCGTGAACGTCCGGGAATACCGTTGCGATGCCTTGCAGGAACCAGTTCACCTCGGAGGGACGGCCGAGAAAAATACCGCGCAACACGCACGCCGCCACCCGCCGAGGATGGGTTTGTGCGTAGGCCAGCGCCAGCGTCGAACCCCAGGAGCCGCCGAACAACAGAAACCGGTCGACGCCGAGATGGGTGCGCAACCGCTCGATATCCTCGACCAGGAACGGCGTGGTGTTGTCTTCCAGCCCACCAAGAGGCCGCGACCGGCCGGCGCCGCGCTGATCGAAGATGACGATGCGCCAGAACGCGGGATCGAAGAACCGGCGGTGCACTGCGCCGGCGCCCGCGCCAGGTCCGCCGTGCAAGAACAACACCGGGAAACCGCGAGGATTGCCAGCTTGCTCCCAGTACATCACGTGGGAGGTCGAGAGCGGCAGGTAACCGGTCTCGTAGGGTCCGATTTCGGGGAACAGGTCGCCTCTGGGCATTGCATTTGATCGTATAGGGGAGGGCGCGCGGGTGGAATAGATTTTCTCCGCTCGCCCAGGTTGAGTTCAGGCGGTTTCTCGCGCCGCTCGGGCCTTTTTGCCGGCCGGCCGGTCCCAGCAGCGCGTGAACCAGTCTCGCATTGCCGGCCAGCGATTTAGGTCCATGCTAAGGCAGCGCCACAGCGCACAGGCGACGTTGAGGTCGGCAACGGAGAATTCGGGGCCTGCCAGCCACTGGGTTTTGCTGAGCGCGACGTTGAGCACGTTCATGGCCGGCTCGACCTCCGCCCAGGCGGCGTCGGCGATGGATTTGTTGCGCTCGGCTGCGGGAAGAATGCTGGTGTGGTTTTGGTAGTCGGCGAGGGTGCGGTCCAGCCGGTCGACTTCCCAGAAGCTCCATTGCCAGGCGAGCGCTTCGTTACGCGGATCGGACGGATACAGCGGGCTGTTGTGCTTTTTGGCGAGGTAGAAGTTGATCGCCATCGACTCGCACAGCACGAACCCGTCATCCTCGATCACCGGGAGCCGGGAATTGGGATTCAGTGCCAGAAATTCCGGGGTTTTGGTGCCGGGGGAGCGCGGCCGCAGGTCATTGTGCTCGAACGGGATGCCCAGTTCAAAGACCATCCACAAGGTGCGTTGGGCGCGGGAGCGGGCGGAGCCGTGAATCCGAAGCATAGGGTTTCCTCTTTGTCGAGGCGGCGAGCTTGCACCGGGGCGCGAGTCGCCTCAATCCCTCGGCAGTGCGGGTGATAGGCCAGGTCATTCACAAAGGAAGGAAAGCGCACAAAGCACAGAAGCGTGGGAGACCCAGATTCGTTGAAGCGCAGCACGCCGGTTCCTGGTGTCATTGCGAGCGCAGCGAAGCAATCTCCAAGCCCCGCTGATGAAGATTGCTTCGCTGCGCTCGCAATGACACCGGCGTGGCATTCGACCCCGTAAGCAGCACGAAAGTCCGGTTACGATGCCGACAATTCTCGGGGCCGGCCGCTGTCATCGACCGCGACCAGAACGAACTCGGCCGCCGTCACCCGCACGCGTTCGCCCTGGCCGCGACGCAATACCCAGGTTTCCACACCGAGGGTAATCGAGGTGCGGCCGAGGCGATTGATCTCGGTGTAGACGCAGACCACGTCGCCCACGTGTACCGGGCGGATGAAGCTCAGGTTGGACACGGCGGCGGTCACGACCCGGCCCTTGGCATGCGTGCCGGCGGCAACACCGGCTGCCAGATCCATCAGCGACATGATCCAGCCGCCGAAAATGTCACCGGATGGGTTGGTATCAGCCGGCATGGCAACTGTCCGCAGCGATAACTCGCCACGCGGTTGCGAAGGGTCTGCTTGCATCGGCGCAATCTCCCGGGAGCTCGCACTTATTCCAGCGGTACTGGGCCGGTGTAGCGGATGATGTCCAGGCCTCCGGTAAACCGGTCGTTGGCATAGATCAGGCCGTGCTCATCGACGTAGACGTCATTGATCTGGATGGTGTGCGAGGGATTGCCGGGGGGCGCGGCACCGACCAGATAACCGATTTCCACCGGCGCATGTGGGTCAGCGATCGAGTAGGCTCGCACGCCGCCGGCAAAGAAACTGCCGACCACGGTTTTGGTCAGATGCGCCGCGGTGGCGTCCGGCCGATTCTGGTGGATGTTGTGTGCGCCGAAGCGGCCACCGGCCTTGCATAATGCATCAAAATCCGCGGGCGGTGGTAGCGCCGCCAGCACATACGGTGCCGTTTCGTTGGAAATGTCCCAGACCCAGTCGCGCTTCGGCCAGTCCTTGCATTTCTCGCCAATGGCTTCCTCGGTCTGGATCGCGAGGTGACGCGACGGGATCGCCAACACGGTGTGGGCAAAGCCGACATCCTGCGATTGCCAGGACCGGTGCGCGATCAGTTTCGGATGCGCTTTGTCGGAGGTATCCAGGATCACCCAGCCGCCATCGATCCAACCGACATAGACCCGGTTCGGCTCGCCGGCGGCGATGGTGGGCGTGTGCATGCGGATGCCGGAATCGAACGGGTGAACCCGCGGTGGCGGCGGTTCCTTATCGCCGACCCGGGTGCCGGGCAGCCACCAGCGGCCGGTCTCCTTCGGCTGCGACGGATCGGACAGGTCGACGATCATGAGGAACTGATCGTCGAGTTGATTGTGCGGGGTGAAGTCCTTGGCGCCGGTGGAGAGATAGGCATAGGGCGGCTCAGCGTACCACAGATAATGCACGCCGCGTGAATGCGGGCCCGAGGTGTCGAAATGCGACAGCAGCTTTGGATGGGCCGGATCGGCAACGTCGTACACATTCATTCCGGCTCCGGGTTGGCCTGGTTTATCGGTCTGATGCGCTACCGCGAGCGTGGTCCCGGCCAGGCCCAGGGAATTGCAGCGGAGATTTTTGCCGTCGACGGGAATTTGCGTCACTACCTTGGGATCTTCCGGTTTGGTAACGTCGACGATGCTGACGCACATTGGAGCCGATTCGTGCGCCAGGAACAGGATCCGCCTGCCGTCGGGGTATTGGTGCAGCGCGAGGCCCTCACCGCCCTTGCCGGCGCCGTTCAGATCGCTGTGTCCGATGAGGGTCATGTTGCTGGCCTCCGCCACCTGCGGCAGCGGATCGGACCGGGCAGTGGAAATGGTGGCAAGGAGCAGGCCGGCGAGGGCGAGGCGGGCTGGGAGCATGGAGTTTCCTCTGGGTGGGCCTGTTGTGGTGGGTATGGGGTGCTGCGAAGCTTTTTAGCGGGCTGATAGCGTTTGCGGTCAAGCCCAGGAGAGCGGACAGAGCCGAATCCCCGTCGCCGTTGGGGATGTTGGCCGTCGAGCGGCTTTTCCCACAGGACGAAATTGCCCACATTCAATGCACGATCGTTGGGTTTGGCAGACGACTCGCTCAAAGTTCGATCAGACTCAGATCGTAACGGACCTCAGCGGCCCGTCAGGTACCCATGGCGCAGCGGCGGCGGTTGGCCGAGCGGGCAAGCCAGGGCCTCGGCCGGGCCGCCGCCTGAGGGACATATACCCGGGCGGCCTCCGCGGGCGGAACCGGCGGCGCTGTCAGCAGGTCAGTTGACCCAGAGGTCTGACCCTGACCGGCGCCGTCGGTTTTGCCTGCGATCGGCGACCGACTCGCACTGTTGCAGACAATGATCGCTCCTTGATCTATGCGGCCGGGCCGGGCTGTACCAGAATGCGGTATCGCCGCCTCGCTCGTAAGGAGTTCTGTGATGTCCAATCTCCCGTTGCATGGTCTTAAGGTGCTGGACCTGACCGCCCACCGCGCCGGCCCAACTGCGGTCCGGCAATTGGCCGATTGGGGCGCCGACGTGATCAAGATCGAGCCGCCGGGCGAGGCCAAAGGCGACGTCGTCGGCGGCAACCGCCATGGCTTCGACTTCCAGAACCTGCACCGTAACAAACGCGGCATGACGCTGAATCTGAAAACCCCTGAGGCGCACGCGATCTTTATGCAACTGGCGAAAGACGCCGACGTGGTGGTGGAGAATTATCGTTCCGATGTGAAGTACCGGCTGAAGGTGGATTACGACACCATTGCCGCGGTGAACCCTCGGATCGTCTACGGCAGCATCTCGGGTTTTGGCCAGAGTGGACCGGATGCCACGCGGCCTGGCGTGGATCAGATCGCCCAGGGCATGGGGGGATTGATGTCTATAACGGGACTGCCGGGGCAGGGGCCGGTGCGGGTGGGTATTCCGATCGCCGACCTGACGTCGGGCATTTTTCTGTCGCAGGCGATTTTGCTGGCGCTCATGCAGCGCGCGCAGACCGGCAAAGGCCAGTGGGTGCACACGTCGTTGCTGGAAGCGCAAATCTTCATGCTGGATTTCCAGGCCTCGCGCTGGCTGATCGCGCATGAGGTCCCGGGTCAGGCTGGTAACGACCATCCCACCGGCATTCCGACCGGCGTGTTCCCGACCGCCGACGGGCATATCAACATCGCCGCTTCCGGTCAGGGGCTGTGGGAACGGTTCTGCAAGGCGATCGGCTGGGAGGAAGCGTTGTCCATTCCGGATTATGCCACCGGCGGACTGCGCTCGAAGAACCGTAAGGTTTTGAATGAGCGGATCGGTGCCATCACGCGGTTGAAGCCAAGCGCTTACTGGCTGGAAACCATCAACAAGGCCGGTGTTCCGTGCGGCCCGATCAACGACATCGCCGGCGTGTTTGCCGAACCGCAAACGCAACATCTCGGCATTGCGCGGGGCGTACATCATCCGGTACTGGGCGATATTCGCGTGGTCGGGCAGCCGATCAATCTGACCGATAATCCGCAACCGGAAACCCTGGGTCCGACCCCGGAACTGGGCCAGCATACCGACGCCATTCTGGCGGAACTTGGTTACGCTCCCGCCGCGATCGCCAATCTGCACGCGCGCGGTATCGTTTAGTCGCTCTGGAGGTTTGCCTATGGCTGGCAGCCTGTCTCAAACGCAGGTCGCGCAGTATCAGCGTGACGGCTTCCTGTTTCCGGTCGATTGCCTGACACGGGAAGAAGTGCGGTATTTCCGTTGCCGGCTGGAAGCGTTCGAACGCGAGCAAGGCGACACATTCGGTCGGTTGCCTGATCTGGTGCGCTCGAAGTCGCATTTGCTGTTCACCTGGATGGACGAACTGGTGCGTCACCCAAAGGTGCTGGATGCGGTGGAGAGCCTGATCGGCCCGAACATTCTGATCTATCACCTGACTTCGTGGTTGAAGGAGCCGAACGAACCGTCGCACGTTTCCTGGCATCAGGACGGCACATATTTCGGTTTGGAACCGTTCGAGCAGATCACCGCCTGGATTGCACTGACCGATGCCACACCGGAGATGGGTTGCATCAAGATCATTCCGGGCAGTCACGCGATCGGCCAGCGGCCGCATAAGGACACGACTGTGCCCGGCAACCTGCTGTCGCGCGGCCAGACCATCGAGGCCAGGCTGGACTATACCCAATACGTCATGATGCCGTTACGCGCCGGCCAGATTTCGTTGCATCACACGCACATCGTGCATTCGTCGGAGCTGAACCGAACCGCCGAGCGCCGCATCGGCATTGGTGTCAGCTACATTCCGCCACAGTGCCGGCTGGTCAACGATGCGCGCGTCACGGCCGCTCTGGTGCGCGGCCGTGACGAGTACGGGCATTTCGATCCGGAGCCACGTCCGGCAGGCGATTTCGACGCGGCCTCACGCGCCGCCCATGCAGCGGCGGTGGAGCGGTTCTTCGAGTCGAACAAACTGCTGGCAGCGCGGCGGCGGTCGGGCAACGTCGGGATTTGATCCTCCGCCGCGATTCGGGGGGGTTACTCCGGGTGCCGGAACCGACCGATCAACCCCGCCGCCATCTTCGCATGGCCGGTGAGGGCTGTGAACAACTCGTCGCGGGTCATCCCGGGCTGCAACGCCTTCGGATCGAGATCGGTGGCGATCAGGATGAAGGTGTAATGATGCCAGTCGCCGGGAGGCGTGCAGGGACCGAAATAGGTCGGTAGGCCCATGGTGCTCTTGCCGCCGACGAACTTGTCCGAGGGCTTGCTGAGTTCGCCCTCGGCGAAGCTGGTAACCGAGACCGGGATGCCATAAATCACCATATGGAAAACGCCCAATCCACCGCGGCCCTCTGGGTCGGTTAGCAGCAGGGCGAAACTGGTGGTGCCGGCCGGCGGGTTGGCCCATTTCAGCGGTGGCGAAATGCTTTGGCCGACGCAGTTTGGATTGTCTTTCCGGTCGCCGGCGAATTTCCTGGCCAGCGGCGCATTGTCGGCGAACGCCGGTGAGGTCAGCTTGAACGGTGCCGGCGGCGGCGCGGCCGGTGCGGTGTGCAGTGACGCGAGCACCAGGCAACCAGCCAAAACCAGGTTTCTCAGGGCAATTTTCATGGCGTTCCTCCCGTTGACGTTGCGACTTGCCGCGACAACGTTACGCCGCCGTGTGCGGACATGGCCAGAGCCGGGAGGCGAGGCGCCAGGGCATCGCCCTTGAACCCACCAGGAGGCCCATCGATCCGCTTCGCGGCTCGATCCTGGATCTCCGTCAAAGGGCGAGGCCCAGGGGCAGCGTCCCTGGTCGGCCTCCAGAACAAAGCGCTAATCCCCGCTTGGCGCGCTGGCGTGCGCATTGCTACAGTGCGCGACCGAATCCTCCCGCGCGTCCGGACGAAAGCCCGGCCTGAAGGACAGCAACCGATGAAACTGCAGGCGGACCGTGCCACCCTTATGAAGGCCCTGGCCCATGTCCAGAGCGTGGTGGAACGGCGCAATACGATCCCCATCCTCGCCAACGTCATGATTGCCGTGCGTGAGGGCAAGCTGTCGCTGACCGCCACCGACATGGAGATCGCGATCGTCGAGGACGTGGCCGCCAGCACCACCCGCAACGGCGCCTGCACCGCGCCGGCGGCGACGCTGTATGAAATCGTCCGCCGGCTGCCCGATGGCGCCGAAGTGGAACTTGATCATCCCGGCGGCGACGCCCAGTTGGCGCTGCGGGCCGGCCGCTACGCGACCAGCCTTGTGGTGCTACCGGTCGAGGACTTCCCGGCCATGACCGCCGGCACGCTGCCGCACCGGTTCAACCTCCCGGCACAAACCCTGCGCGGGCTGATCGACCGCACGCGGTTCGCCATCAGCACGGAGGAAACCCGGTATTATCTCAACGGCATTTACCTCCACGTCGCTGACAGCGACGGCACCAAGGTGCTGCGGGCGGTTGCCACCGACGGGCATCGCCTCGCCCGGGTCGAGGAGCCGTTGCCCGAGGGTGCGGCTGCGATGCCCGGTGTGATCATCCCGCGCAAGACCATCAACGAATTGCGCAAATTGCTGGAGGAGGTGACCGGAAATGTGGAAATCGCCCTGTCCGACACGCGGATCCAGTTCCGTGCCGACGCTGTGCTGCTGACCAGCAAGCTGATCGACGGCACCTTTCCGGAATACGAGCGGGTCATCCCGCGCGGCAACGACAAGGTTCTCCGGGTTGGCAAAAAAGATTTCGCCGACGCCGTGGCCCGGGTAGCGGCGATCTCGGCCGAGCGGTCGCGCCCCGTGAAGCTGACCTTGGCGCGGGATTTGCTGGTGCTATCGGCCTCCAGCCCCGAGCTCGGAACGGCGAGCGAGGAACTCGACGGCGGGAGGGTGACCTACGACTCGGGGCCGTTGGAGATCGGGTTTCAGGCCCGTTACCTGAACGACATCACCGACCAGATCGGCGATCAGGTGGAGTTCCGCTTTGCCGATGGCGCCGCGCCGACTGTGGTGCAGGACGCCGCGGATGCGAGCGGGTTGTACGTGCTGATGCCGATGCGGGTGTGAGGCCGAGCCCGACTCAATCACTCGCTCCCCGGGGACATATCACGGCACGGGACTGATGCCGCGTGTTACCGGGCTGATGTGAAGCATCACTCCATCGCCAGCAAGACCCGTCCGATCGTCGCGCGCGACTCGATCAGCCGATGCGCCTCCGCCGCCTGTTCCAATGGCAACACTTTCGCCAAGGCCAGACGCAACCGGCCGCCCTGAATGGCGCCAAGCAGATCGTCCATGCGCTTGCCTGCCTCGGCCGCGTCGCGCATATGATTGGCCAGCCGCGGACGGGTAAAGAACAGCGATCCGGCATTGCCCAAAGCCATCGGCGAGATCGTTTCGACAAGGCCCGAGGTATTGCCGTACAGCACCACCAGCCCGCGCGGCCGCACGCATTGGATGGTCTTGTCGATCGTCGCCGGTCCGACGGCATCGTAGGCGACGTCGACGCCTTTGCCGTCGCCCCAGGATTTCACCGCGGCAACGAAATCCTCGTCGCGATACTGGATCACCCGGTCGGCACCGAGGCCTTGCACAAAGGCTGCTTTTTCTGCGTTGCCGACGGTTGCCAGCACGGTCGTGCCACAGGATTTGGCGAGCTGCACCAGCACGTGCCCTACGCCTCCCGCCGCGGCATGGATCAGGCAGGTCATGCCCGGTGCCAGCCTGCCGGTATCATGTGCCAGGTAGTGTGCGGTGGCGCCCTGCGACGGTAGGCCCGCGACATCGGACAGGTCGATCCCATCCGACACCTTGGTCGCCCGCCACGCCGGCACCGCGATATAGTCCGCATAGGAGCCGAGTTGCTCGCCATACACCACGCGGTCGCCTGGTTTGAACGTCGTCACGTTGCTGCCGACCGAGACCACCGTTCCGGCGCCGCCACCGCCGATCTTCAGTGGCGCCTCGCTCGCGGACAGTGTTTTGTTGCTGCGGTAGACGCCCTCGCGTTGGTAGACGTCGGCAAAGCCGACCAGCGCGTATTGCAATTTTACCACCACCTGGTCGGCCGCGGCGACCGGCATCGGAGCATCGATCAGCGTCAGTACTTCGGGCCTGCCAAGCTTGGGCACCACGATCATTCGCATGGGTTGCGTCCTCCCGTTCGGCTGGATGGTAGTTCAATCACGTTACGGCATGAAGTCGCAGTCGCACCGCGCGCCGTACACCGTCATCACGTTTGCCGATCTGCCCTGCTGCGCTGCCACGCGCCGCCACCGCTGGTTCCACAAAAGACCTTCGCCTGCATTTGCGACGCATCCTTGCGCCGAGCCAGGAACGTGACTGGTCCCGACCGCCCGGTTCCCAATCGCGGCGCGCGGAACCCTGCCCACTATACCCCGAACCCAGCTCGTTTCAGTCGCACGATCGCCAGATCCAGCGCCGACAGAAACGCCGAGCGGTCCCTCGAGGTAAATGCTTTCGGCCCGCCGGTGATCAGCCCGGACGAGCGCAGTTCATCCATCAGGTTGCGTGTTGCCAACGTATTGCCGATCGAGGCCTCGGTGACGGCGCGTCCCGTCGGCCCAATAACGTCGGCGCCGGCCTTCACCGCGCGTGCGGCGAGGGGGATATCCGCCGTCACGACGATGTCGCCGCGCGCGGCCCGCTCGACGATCCAGTCGTCGGCGGCGTCCGGCGCGGCACCGACGATCACCCGCTCGATCCAGGGCGCAGGCGGAATGGCCATCACGCTGTTGGATACGACGTAGACGTGGGTGCCGTGACGCTCGGCAACGCGGTAGATCTCGGCTTTCACCGGGCAGGCGTCGGCATCGACGAAAATCCGAATGGGGACACGATCCATCAGGCGTGCCTACCACGCCACAGCCATGCAGGCAGTACCGGGATGGCGGTTCGCCCAGTACGCGGATTATAAACTCATTCCGCCGTCGAGGATGATGGTTTGCCCGGTCATGTAATCCGACGCATCCGACGCCAGGTACAGCGCCAGCAGTCCGACTTCCCGCAACTTCCCGGGACGGCCGAGCGGCACGGTGGTGCGGGTGCGTTCGATCGATTGCTTCAGGCGTGCTTCACCAGATGTCACGACATCCGGGAAAATGCCGGGCGCGATGCAATTGACGTGCACGCCATAACGCGCCCATTCCAGCGCCTGGGCCCGGGTAAATCCTGCCAGTGCCGTCTTCGCCGTGGTGTAGATCACCATGTCCTTGCCGCCCTGATGCGCAGTCCACGAGGCGATGTTGATCACCTTGCCCGAGCGCCGCGCCAGCATGTGCGGACCAACCGCGCGGGTGCAAAGCAATGCCTCCGTCACGTTGATGTCCATGATGAAGCGCAGTTCGTCGTCGGACACTCCGGGAGCGCTGTCGTTATTGTCCGGCAAGGTGACCAGCGGCTTGCGGATGGAATCGCCCAGTGCGTTGACCAGCACATCGATCCGGCCAAACGTTTGCAGAACCGTATCAACCGCGCGCCGGGCGCCGTCCGGCTGCGTGACGTCGGCGATCACCGGCACCACGCGGCGGCCGGACGTTGCCGCGATCTCCGCCGCGGTGCCCGTTACGTATTTCTCGGTCAGTGCATTGATCGCGACATCCGCACCGGCCTCCGCCAGCACCTGAGCGATGCCTTTGCCGATACCGCGACCCGCACCCGTAATGAACACCACCTTTCCGGTGATATCGTATTCCGCAGGCATCATGGCGCGCTCCCCTGGTTCAGCCGGCGATCAGCATTTGCGTCAACTCGTCCGGAGTGCTGAGCATGGGATAATGCCCGGTATCCAATTCCAACCATTTGGCCTTCAGCCGTTCGGCGGCACGGCGTTGATGCGCCTCACCCGGGTTCACCGCCTGGCGACACCAGATCACCGTCGCGTGCCACGGCTTATCCCAAAAATCCGTCAATTTTACCGGTGTCATCGAACAGCCGACCGGATGTGGCGTGTAACGATTCAATGCCCATTCGCGCGTCGCCGGATCGAGGTCGGCAAACAGGCCCTTCTCGGCATCTTCCCGTGACGGTCCGGCAGCCAAACCGTACGGCGCAGGAGCGGAACGATTGACGATGTCACGCGTCCGCTCGCCGTTGAACAGCGCCAGCGCATCGACCAGTACCAGACGGCCCACGCGATCACGCATCTGCTCCGCCGCGCGGCAGACCACCATGCCGCCGGAGCTGGTGCCGACCAGCACGACGTCGCGCAAATCCTCGTAGAACAGCAGTTCGGCGATTTCGGTGCCATGCATGGTGGTGTCGATGCCGGCGCGTAATTCATGCCGACGCTCGGCACAGCCCTCGAGCGTCGGGGCGTACACGGTGTGGCCGGCCTGGCGCAGCCGCGCGGCCACTCGCTGCCATATCCAGCCGCCTTGATAGGAGCCGTGTACCAATACGAAGTTTGCCATTGTTCCCTCCTGTTTGGCGGCCATACTGGAAGTACTGGGCTGGCAGTCAATGACGCGACGCCGCTTGTGCATGTGGCGAACCGGGCATGCTTCGGGCTCACCCGTAAGGCCAGATATCCCGGCGCGCCAACTCGCGCTATCCTGCGGCCAAGCTTCTGCAACCCTGACAAGAGAGACCTGTCATGCCGAGCGATCCCTTCGTCGATCCTGCCGCGTTGTCGTCTTTGGGTGCGATCCGCTATCTGGATGCACGCGACCAGGCCGCCTTTGACGCCGGCCATGCGCCTGGCGCCGTGCGCGTCCCGGTTGACGCCTGGGATAAGGCGATAAAGGCGTCCGGTACCGGCATGGGCGAGCCCGGTTTCTGGCACGATGCGCTGGTCTCGCTTGGCGTTGGGCCGGACGTGACCGCGGTGACCTATGACACCGGCGCCATGACCAACGCGGCGCGGGTTTGGTGGATCCTGCAATATTTCGGCCTGAAATGCGTTATCCTGAATGGCGGTTGGGCGGCACTCGCCGCGGCCCCCTCGTTGCCTGTGGCGACTGGACCTTCTGCGGGGCCAATCCAGACGACCCAAGGCGTCGGCGCCGTTGGTTTGGTCGACCGGGAGACGCTGAAGCGGCAACTCGATGGCGCGGCGCACGTCTTCGACTCCCGCACCCGGGCGGAATTCACCGGCGAGGACGCCCGCGGCCGGTCTCGTAGCGGGCATCTGCCTGGCGCACGGCATCTGTCGCATGTGGACCTGATGGACCACGGGGTCGTCCACTCGGCGCCGGTGCTGCGCGCCATGCTGGAAGGCGTCGGTTTCGGACCGGGCGATCACATCGTGACACATTGCGAGGGCGGCGGACGCGCGGCACTCGCCGCCGCCGCCGCCGTGCGCGCCGGATTTGACGATGTCCGGGTCTACTACAACAGTTTTGCCGATTGGGCCCGCGACGAAAGTTGCCCGATCGTCAAGGATTGATGGACGATCGCCGGAACCGGGGATGGCGCCGGAGTTCCCGCCCCAGACCCCGACCGATCCGCCTCTGGCCTCGATCCTGGACCTCGGCAAAGCGCCTGGCCCTTGGCCGAGGTGCTGCGCCGCTGCGCCGACCAACCGGGAGCAAAGAATTCCTGGTGGGTTTCAGTGCGGAGCCGTGACCTTTCGGCCACCTGTCGAACCAGTTAGGTTGCGGTGTGCAACACGCCGCAGCGGGCTGAACCGCGGCGGCCAGGGAGGAAACCGTATGCAGCCGATCGCCGTCGCCGCCCTTTTCGCCGCCCTTACCGCCTCATCCTGGGCCGCCGAGCCACAGCGTGGCGTCACCGACACCGAAATCACCATTGGCACTGCCACTGATCTGTCTGGGGTCACCGCCGTGCAGGGGGTCAATAGTGCCGACGCGATCCGCCTCGCGTTCGACGAGCTGAACGCCGCCGGCGGCGTCAACGGCCGAAAAATTCATTACATCGTCGAGGACACCCAGTATCAGGTCCCGCGCGCGGTGCAGGCGATCAACAAACTGATCAACAACGACAACGTGTTTTTCACCATCGAGGACGGCGGCACACCGATGAACAACGCCACCTTCCCGATGGCGCTCGAGAAGAACGTGCCGAAACTCCTGCCATTATCCGCAGCGCGATCCATGTTCGAGCCGTTCAACCGGCTGAAGTTCAGTCAGTACTCTTCCTATGTCGACCAGATCCGTGCCGGCGTGAAGTATTTCGTCGAGCAGCGCGGCAAGAAGGCGATCTGCGCGATGTATCAGGATACCGACTTCGGCAAGGATGTCGTGGCCGGCGCAGTGCAGCAGACCGAGGCGATGAAAATGCAGGTTGTCGCCACCACCGCGCATAAACCGACCGATACCGACTTCAGTGCCTCGATTGCCAAGCTGCGCGACGCCAATTGCGATCTGATCGTAACGGGAACGATCGTGCGCGATACCACGCTGATCCTCGCGACCGCGCGCAAGGCGGGATGGAATGTCGATTTTCTGGGTCAGATTGCCAGCTACGACACCGCAATCGCAACGGCGCCGGGTGATGTGGCGGAGGGATATTACGCGATGTCGCCGTCGCTTTATGCCTATCCGGACGATCCGCGGCCCGAGGTGCAGGCGCTGATGAAGCGGTTCAAGGATAAGTACGGATTCGACATCAACTATCTGGGAGAAACCGGTTATGTTTCGGCCCAGATCGCGACTGAGGCGTTGAAGCGCGCCGGCCGCGACCTGACGTTGGACAGCCTGATCGCGGGCATGGAAAGCCTGCGGGATTTCAAGGATATCTTCGGCGCGACTTATACGTTCACGCCGACCGATCACCACGGGACGACGAAGGCGTTTTTGTCGGTGGTGCACGATCAGCGCTGGGTGCCGGTGATGCCTGATGCGTTAGCGTATTGAGCGAGGGGGTGCGCCGGCCGTACGGCGCGGTGCACATAGGTGTGTGGGAAGGCACGCGAGCCACTATAATTGACGCACTGCAATTGACGTACTGCGCCCCGATCCGAGATCGTCACGAGATTCCGGATCGCTGGCCCGGATCCTCGCGGGGAGTGATGCCCCCAATGGTTTGGAGCCACGTATTCTGCCATCCCGACATGGGCGGCGACCGGATGCCCGCGTCTGAGCAGTTGCGGGCCGTCCTGAAAGATATCGACATTCGGGCGCTTGCCCGACAGGTGGTTAGCTATTGATCACGGTCATCCGAATAGAAACCATATCACCCGGTACACTGCCAAATCTACCATGGCTCGGATGACCATCGACAGGGGGTTGGTTTTAGATCATTCTTTGAGCGGTCGCCACCGCATCTCGTTGCACGAATGATATCGGAGACAACACCATGCGCTGGCTTGGCGTCATTGGCCTCCTGATCTGCTCCAGCGCTCCCGCGGCGGCACAGAGCGGCGACGACGGCCCAGGTGCGATCATATTTGGGTTGGTGATCATTGCGGCGTGCCTTGCATTCTACTTTCTTCCGGCGATTATCGGCAGCAGACGCCGTATCAATGCGAGCGGCGCGCTGTTCTTGGTTAACCTCTTGTTTGGTTGGACAGTCCTGGGATGGTTCTTGCGCCTGATATGGGCAGCCAGCGGAGCGACGCGGGCGCAAGATGCTTTCTTCGAAAAGGCAGCCTCTCAGCCCGGAAACGATCCAACTGCCGACGCCGCCTATCGTGAAGCCTATGCAAAGGAACGCGCGAGGCTCGACCACGAAGCCGCGCAGAGGGATCATGGTCGTTCATCATGAGGCTGCAAACTCGTCGGTAAATGGAGCCCGGCGGCCGTCCCCGCCCAACCGGTTGCGGTCCAGACAAATTTTCGGCAGCAGGCTTCCCTGAGGGCGACGATGTGCGCCATGCTGGGTGGTATTTAATTCAGAACGTTGCAGGATCGTCGAACAGGTTCAGCCGCACTTTGCAGAGTGTGACGCTCATGCCATCCACGCCGGCACCGGCAACCCCTTCTCCTTTAAGAACGGCGGATTGAACAGTTTGGACGCATAGCGCGCCCCGCCGTCCGCCAAAATCGTTACCACCGTGTGACCAGGCCCCAGCGCCTTTGCCACCCGTATCGCTGCCGCAATATTGATGCCGGAGGATGTGCCAACCGACAGCCCCTCATGGATCAGCACGTCGTAGATGCACGCCAGCGCCTCCGCATCCGGGATGCGTTCGGCGTCGTCGATCGGCGCGCCTTCCATATTGGCGGTGACCCGGCTGTTGCCGATCCCCTCGGTGATCGAGGAGCCCGCCATGCTGAGGTCGTTGCTCTTAACCCAGCCGTACAGCCCGCTCCCTTCGGGATCGGCCAGCACGATGCGCACCGCCGGGTTCTTCTCCTTCAGCGCCAGAGCGACCCCCGCCAGTGTGCCGCCAGTGCCGCAAGCACAGGTGAAGGCGTCGACCTTGCCCTCGGTTTGCTGCCAGATCTCCGGGCCGGTGGAGACGCGATGGCCCTCCCGGTTGGCCAGATTGTCGAACTGATTCGCCCACACGGCACCGGTTTCCTCGGCCATGCGGCGGGAGACGTGCACGTAGTTGCCGGGATCGCGATACGGTTTGGCCGGCACCAACCGTAGGTCAGCGCCGATCATCCGAAGAAAGTCGATCTTTTCCTTGCTCTGAGTTTCCGGCATCACGATGACGCAACGATAGCCGCGCGCGTTGCCGACCAGGGTCAGGCCAATGCCGGTATTGCCGGCGGTGCCCTCGACGATCGTTCCGCCCGACTGCAACACACCGCGCTTCTCGGCGTCGGCGATGATGAACAGGCCCGCGCGGTCCTTCACCGATCCGCCCGGGTTCATGAACTCAGCCTTGCCCAACACGTTGCAGCCGGTCGCCTCGGAGGCGCCGCGCAGCCGGATCAGCGGCGTGTTGCCAATGGCGGCCGTCAGGTCTTCCTGCCATGCCAAGCCGTGATACAAGGCGGTCATCCGAACCTCATGAGCGGTGGAGCAAGGCGCACCATGGTCGAGAATATCCCGCCAGGAAAGACCTGGGAAGCTCTGAAGACCAACCCGAACGCGCAGTTGGTGGACGTGCGCACCGATGCGGAGTGGAATTTCGTTGGCCTGCCCGACCTCGCCGCTTTGGGCAAGCAGGCGGTGTTACTGGCCTGGCAGGTGTATCCCTCGATGCAGCGCAACGCGGCGTTCGAGGCGCATCTGGAGGAAGCCGGTTTCACCCCGGAGCACCATATTTACTTTCTGTGCCGCAGCGGCGTGCGCAGCCTCGCCGCGGCCGAAGCTGCCCAGGCGGCGGGATTTCCTCACGTCTACAACATCGCCGACGGTTTTGAGGGGCCACCCGACCGCGCCGGCCATCGCGGTATAACGTCCGGCTGGAAAGCCGAGGGCCTGCCCTGGCGGCAGAAGTAATCTGGCAATCGCGCACGCCATGACCGGTCGTTCGTTGCGCGCGCACCAAGGCGCCAACAAGCCAGACCGCGATAGCGAATTCCGTCGCATGCGCGTGGCCACATCGCCTGTCCCATTTCATCTGTTTTCATCTGTGTTTATC
>Ga0187867_10000748_pt1 | contig 28689 bp, 20 predicted proteins | sample June2016WEW_13_1_FD_132976 | JGI IMG/M metagenome (GOLD analysis project Ga0187867, IMG submission 132976) | Peatland microbial communities from SPRUCE experiment site at the Marcell Experimental Forest, Minnesota, USA - June2016WEW_13_10 | ecosystem: Environmental > Terrestrial > Soil >... | reverse complement strand
CGGCGCCCTCGCACCCGACATCCTCATTGTCGACGACGACGAGGGCCACGCCATCCTCGCCCGAGAGAACCTCGAGGCCGCGGCGGTGAGCAACCCGATCAGGCATTTCCGCGACGGCCAGGCGGTGCTCGACTTCCTCTTGGCGGGCGGCCCCGGCCCGCATGCGGCCAAGGCGGGCGCCTACCTGATGCTGCTGGACATCCGCATGCCGAGGGTGGACGGCGTCGAGGTGCTTCGCCGGCTGAAGGCGGACCCGAGTCTTCGCAACCTGGCGGTCATCGTTCTCACGACCGCGGACGACCTGCGCGAAGTGGAGCGTTGCCAAGAGCTGGGTTGCGATGTCTATCTCCGCAAGCCGATTGATTTCGGCAAGTTCGCGGAGGCGGCCCGCCGCCTTGGCCTCTTCATGACCCTCCTGCTCGCACAGCCCTCAAACGAAAGTTGAATCCAATGCCCATCCGCCCGCCCGCCCACGAGATCATGGTCGTCGACGACGACGAGGGGCTGCGGCTGCTTGTCGCGGACGCGCTGCGGGCTGAGGGATACGCAGTGGCGGGAGCCGACTCAGGATCGGCCGCGGTCGCGGCCCTGCGCGAGCGCCGCCCCGACCTGATGCTCCTCGATCTGCAGCTCGAGGACATGGCGGGGATTGCCCTCCTCGACCGCCTCAGGCGGGAGAACCTCGCCGTCCCCTTCGTCGTCATCACGGGCCAGGGCAACGTGAAGGTCGCCGTGGAGATGATGAAGCACGGCGCCCTCGACTACCTGATGAAGGACACCGGCATCCTCGAGCTGGTGCCGTCCGTCGTGAAGCGCGCACTGGCTGCCATGGAGAGGGAAAGGTCGCTGGCCGCGGCGCAGGCGGAGCAGCGGCGGCTCGAGAAGGAGGTCCAGGATGTCAGCGAGAAGGAGCGGCAGCGTTTCGGAGCCGACCTGCACGACGGGGTCGGCCAGCAACTCACGGCCATCGAGCTGATGTGCGTCGGCCTGAAGAAGGACGTGGCGGCGCTCGACCCGAAGCTGGCCAAGCAGGTCGAGAAGATCGCCGGCATGCTCCGCGACACGGTCGCGCAGACCCGGGCGCTGGCCCGCGGCCTCTCGCCGCTCGACGAGCAGCCCGACGCCCTCCAGAACGGCCTTGCCGATCTCGCCGAGCACGCCAACTCGCTCGGCCGCCTGCGCTGCCGAGTGGAGTTCGTCTCCGCCGCCTCACCGGTCGACCGCACCGCAGCGAGCCATCTCTTCCGGATCGCCCAGGAGGCTGTCAACAACGCGGTCAAGCACAGCGGGGCGACCGAGGTCACGCTGCGCTGGGAGGAGAAGGGCGGCGCGTATCGACTCGAGATCTCGGACAACGGCAAGGGCCTGCCCAGCGATCCCCCCCGGGGGATGGGGGTCGGCGTCATGAACTATCGCGCGGCGATCATAGGCGCCGAGCTGAGGGTCGAGTCGAGGCCGGGCGGGGGAGTGACCGTGGTCTGCATCCTGCCCCGCAAGCCCTGAGGGCGGCCGGGACATAAGGGTTTTACCTAGTCAGATGAGGGCGCTACCTCAATAGGCAGGCCACCCGGCATAGGGTATCGTGGCGGCATGGAAACCACATTCGCCGCTCCCCCCGCAACCGCGCGCTCCATCCCCGCTTCCGGGGCCCGTGACGACGCGGCCTCCTCGGAGGACCGCGTCCGCCAGAGCCGCGAGATCGTCGCCCACCTTCAGCGTTCGGAGATTTACCGCACCTACGAGGACGCCTTCCAGGCCACGACCGGCCTGCCGCTCGCCCTCCGGGCGGTCGGCACCTTCAACTCGTCCCTGAAGGAGTCCAGGAACGTGAACCCCTTCTGCACCTTTATGGCCACGGCCAACAAGTCTTGCGCGGCCTGCCTGCGGCTCCAGCAGGAGGTGGAGGAATCGTCCTTCGCGGGATCGCACACCATGGAATGCTACGCCGGCCTGACCGAGTCCGCGGTGCCGATCCGGGTCGGCGAGAATGTCGTCGCCTACCTGCGGACCGGCCAGGTCATGCTGAAGCGCCCGACCCTCGCCGGGTTCCGCCGCACCCTGCGGAGGCTCGCGGAGAGCGGGCTGGGCATTCCGCCGTCCGAGATCGAGAAGGCCTACTTCGAGACGCGGGTCATCACGAAGTCGCAGTACGGGGCCATCCTGCGCCTCCTCACCATCTTCGCCGAGCATCTCTCGACGATGACGAACCAGCTGATGGTGACGCGGGCCGCGGCCGAGCTCCCGGCGGTGGCCAAGGCCCGCAGCTTCATCGCCGAGCACCAGACCGAGGAGATCTCCCTCGGGGACGTGGCCCGGGCCGTAAACATGAGCGCCTTCTACTTCTGCAAGACATTCAGGAAGGTGACGGGCGTCACCTTTGTCGACTATCTCGCCCGTATGCGGGTCGAGAGCGTGAAGAACCTGCTTCTGGACCCGCACAAGCGGATCAGCGAGGCGGCGTTCGAGGCTGGCTTCCAGTCCCTCTCCCAGTTCAACCGGGTCTTCCGCCGCATCGCCGGCGAGGCGCCGACCGTGTACCGCGAGAAGCTGCACGGGCCGTCGGGAAGCAACGCCCGCGAGGACCGCGCGCTGGTATTCGCCGCCTGAACCCCCGGCCGACCGGCCCGCTCGTCATGAAGACGGTCCTCGCAGCCATCGACTTCTCCCCCGTCACCGATCCCGTCCTCGCCCTCGCGGCCACCCTCGGCCTGTCCATGGACGCGCGCGTCCTCCTGCTGAACGTCGTGCCCTCTCCCCCCCCGCTAGCAGCCTATCAGATGGGGGAGGACGAGGAGGCCCAGTTGCTCGCCGCGACCGAGAAGGACGCCTCCCGGCGGCTGGGGAGCCTGGCCGCCCGGCTGGCCGGCGTGGCCACAGAGACGCTGACGGCCACCGGCGTCCCCGCCGACGAGATCGTGCGCGAGGCGTCCGCGAGCGGCGCCGATCTGATCGTGCTCGGCTCGCACGGGCACACGGCCCTGTACGATCTCCTCGTAGGCAGCACCGCGCACGGCGTGCTGAAGAAGGCCGCCTGCCCGGTTCTGGTGGTCCCGGCGACCCAATCGAGGCCGGCTGCGGAAGCCGCAGGGGCGGCGGCCGCGAGCGGCTGACCGCGCCCGAGGCGGGGCGCTACGGGGACTCCTCGGCCTGTGCCAGGACCTCGGCCCCCGCGCTGACGGGAACCTTCCTTAGGTTGTGGACGGGGACGATCAGCACGGGGCATGGAGCGTCCTTGAGCAGGGCGCTCGCCGTGCTTCCGACCACAAGGTCATACAGCGCCCCGTGGCCGTGGGAGCCCACCACAATGTAGTCCGCGCCGAGCTGCTCGGCCTCCTCGCGGATGCATGCCGCGGGCTGGCCGTACAGGGAGCGCGCCTCGACCGTGAAGCCGGCATTCTGCAGGTGGGCGAGCCAGCGCGAGAGCTGCTCCGACGCGTTGTTTTCGACGGCGACGGCCATGCTTTCCACGACTGCGCTGAATTCGTTGACGAGAACGGACGGCCGGTTGACGTGGGCGAGGACGATACTTGCCCGGATTGCCCGGGCGAGCACCTTTCCCGCCTCCACCACCGGATCCGTGGCGTCCGAGAAATCGATGGGGACAAGGATTGTTTTCATGGCTTGGGGTAGATTGCTCGGCGGCGGATTCCCCCGCCGGGGCGCGCAGCGGCTCTATACGCGCCAGTTCTGCAGGATGCGCTGGTAGCTTCCGCGCTCATAAGCGGTGGCGTCGAGGCAGCGGTCGAGGCTCATCGAGCCTCGGTAGTCCGAGATGGCCTCGTAGCCGTGCTCCTCCATCCACTTCCTCAGGCTCTCCGTGAGCGTGACGAGGAACCGCGGCCCGTGCCGCAGGAGGACGGAGACCAGCTGCACGGCGTGCGCCCCGGCGAGGATCGCCTTGACGACGTCGCTCCCGTCGTGGACCCCGCCGCTGAGCGCGAACGAGCAGCGCGCCTGAGGGGTCAGGATCGCGAGCCAGCGCAGGCGCAGGAGCAGCTCCGCCGGGTCGGAGAGCCGCAGCCTCGTCTCCGGCAGCTGCTCTCCGGCGTCGATGTCCTCCTGGTAGAAGCGGTTGAACAGGACGATGCCGTCGGCGCGCGCCCGCTCGAGCTTCTGGGCGAAATGGGCCAGCGACGTGTAGAAGGGCTGGAGCTTCACCGCCACCGGAATGCGCACGGAACTCTTCACCATGCGGACGGTTTCAAGCATCTCTGACTCGACATCGAGGGCCGAGGTGCCCGGGTCTGTCGAGAGCTGGTAGAGGTTTAGCTCGATCGCGTCCGCCCCCGCCGACTGAAACCTGCGGGCGTAGTCGATCCATCCGCCGGGCCGGCACCCGTTGAGCGACGCGATGACCGGGATCGTGAGCGCCGCCTTGAGGTCCGCTATCTGGCGCAGGTACTGTTCGGGTCCGAGCTGATACTCCGACGGCCCGGGGAAGACTGCGCGCTCATTGCCACCGCCCGCGGCAAGGAAGTGCGGCCGCGGCGCGCGGGCGAGCTCGTCAAGGTAGATCTGCTCCTCGAACAACGATCGCATCACGATTGCGCCCGCCCCGGCGTCCTGGATCTGGCTGGCGGTGTGGGTGTCGTCAGCCAAAGGCGACGCCCCTATCACCAGCGGCGAAACAAGCTTCATACCGAGGTAAGAAGTCGAGAGGTCCATGGGGTATGGGGACTTGGCAATTTGGAGCAAACCGACCCGCGTTGCTGCGCGGATTTTGGCAATTGCACCGCGCCGATTGTCCGGCGGCCGTCGGCCGGCTGGCCGCCGCCCCGCGAAGGGCCGGCTTCTCGCGCCAGGCTGCCGCCTGGGACCCAGCCCGTGTAGGCGGAAGCAATGCGTTGCCCGCAAATAATATGCATAGTTGATTCCGGGGCGCGGGCGCCCCTGGATGGCGCCTTCCAGGCCCGCGCCACTGCCTCGGCGCCAGCTGGAATGCGGGCGCCAACCGACCTAGCCGGCTCCGACGCCCTAGAGCCGGAGGCTCCGGGGGCCGCTGACGCAGGGATTGCCGCGTTCGTAGAAGCGAAGGAGGCGATGGGCCTCCCTGGTGATGCCGATGCGCGCGCTTCTGCCAACAGGGACTTGCAGGGTCGCAGCAGCCGGGGCCCCCAGCCAGATCGGGCCCGGCGCGCACAGGTCGAGCCCGTCGCACCGCATGTCGATCCCGAGCGCCGTCGCCAGGCGCCCCGGCCCGGACGCAAGCATGTGCAGGGGCGCGCCCGGCCGGTTCCTGCGCATGAGCTCGACGCCCTCGAGAGGCTCCAGGGCCCTCAGCAGGACTCCCCCGCCGATGCCCTCCGGCTCGCCCGAGACGTTTACCGAGAACCAGTTCCCGTAGATGAAGTAGACGTAGGCGTGGCCGTGCTCCAGGAACAGGGAGCGGTTTCGCGGCGTCATCCCGTTAAAGGAGTGCGCGGCCGCGTCGCCGACGACGTAGGCCTCCGACTCGACGATGCGCCCGCTCATGCGCCCCTGCGGGGTCTCGCGGACCAGCGCCTTGCCTATGAGGTAGCGCGCGAGCGCGGCGGTGTCGACCGGCAGCTCGGAGCGGCGGAGCCGGCGGAGCCGGAGCGCGCCCGCGCTCCGCATGCGTGGATCTGGGGTCTGGCCGGGGGGACGGTTCAAAGGCCGCGAATGGACTTGGAGTCTTTACCGAAACAAGCATGAGTCGAGACCAGGGCCTTGGGCGAAGCAACCCCGGCGACCCGCGCTCATGAACGGTCCGTCCCAACACCATCAACCCCGCCTCGGCAACGTCCTCGCTGACCACGTGGGGTTTCAATGCCGGGCGCGTAAGGAGGCCATCGTGAAGGGCGCCCGGGACGAGGCTTTCGAGCTTCAGGACATGGCGCAGATGCTCCCGTCGGACGTGGGCGTGTGGGAGGACTACCGGCCGGTGCTCAGCGGCCGCCTGCGCCCGGTGGACTCCCCGCTGGGCGCGTACTCCGTCGGCGATTTCTCGGAGTGGACGGCGCCGGGGATCTACCGCATCGTCCTGCCGGGGACCGGCGAGCACTCCTACCAGTTCGCCATAGCGGACGGGGCATTCGGCGGCCTGCCCCCGATGCTGCTCAGCTTCGTCCACGGCTGGCGGTCGGGCGCGTTTGAAAACGCGCTGCGCGGGCCGACCCACCTCGACGACGCGCGCCGAACCGACGACGGCGCATTCGAGGACGCGGTGGGCGGCTGGTACGACGCGGGCGACACGCGCAAGTGGATGGTGCATTCGAACCTTCCCGCTCTGGGCTTCATGGACGCCCACGAGCGCCTGCCCTGGTACTACGCGGAATGGGAACGCGTGGACGAGGGGTGGTCGCCGTGGCTGCTCGAGGCCCTCTGGGGCCTGGATTTCATGCTCAAGATGAGGGACCCGCGCACGGGCATGTTCTTCGAGGACATCGGCGGGGGGGGCCACGGGCGCAGGCGCGCGGGCATGACCTGGTGGTACGAGAATCACGCGGGCTGCTACGCCGACAACGCCGATAACCGTTTCACGGACAACGTGCGCGAGAGCGGCGACGAGCGCGCGTTGCGGGTCCAGTACAATCCGGTCGGCCAGTTCACCTCCGTGGCGATCCTCGCCCGCGCGGCGCGCACCTTCGCCCCGCTAGACGCCGACCGTTCGCGGCGATACGCCGACGCGGCCGAGGGCGGCTGGCGCCTCGGCTTGAGTCCCGACCCGCGCTTTCTCGAGTCGGCGGGCACGGGTTTCGGAGGTTGGACCTCGGTGCGCAGCTGGCGGTGCCAGGCTGCGCTCGAGCTGCACCGCGCGGGCCGGCTGGAGCCTGGGGAGGTCGCGGCTGCCGCCGGCGCGCTGTTCGAGAACTTCGACCCGGGGCTTGGGTTCTGGACAAACGAGGCGGGCAGCAGAGAGCCCTACCGCGGGCTGCTGCACTCGGCCCAACCGCTCATTGCGCTCGCGGAAACGGCCCGCGCCGCGGCTGACGGTGCATTGCGGACAAAGGCGACGGACATCCTGCAGCGGTGCCTTGAGCGGTACGTCTACCCGCTGGCGGAACTTACGCCGTTTGGCGCCATGCCATTCGGTCTCTTCGGCGAGGCAGCTAGTGATGGCGACCTGTACCGCCCGTGGAGGGACGGATACCGGTACCGGTTCTTCATGCCGGCGCGCCACCGGCAGCGCATCAACTGCGGCCTGAGCGGGCACTGGACGAGCTGGGCGCACGCGCTGGCCCTGACCGGCTCGGTGCTCGGCGAGGCGCGCTGCCGCGAGCTCGCGTGGAAGCAGATGCACTGGCTCTTCGGCGCCAATCCGTTCAATGCAACTATCGTCAGCGGGGTCGGTTACAACAATCCGATGCCCCACAGCCGCTTTCTCGGGACCTGCCCCGGCGGCTTCGGCGCCGGCTTCATCGGCTCCGCCGAAGACGAACCCCAGCTCGACACCGACGGCGACGCGCAGTGGAACACGACCGAGTACTGGATGACGCCGCTCAGCAACGCGCTGATGGCCCTGAGCATCCTCAATCCGTCCCGCGGGGAGCCGGGCCAGCGGCTTGGCGCGCGGGCGCGCAGTCCGGAAGGCCCGGGCCGGGGTGCCCTTGCCTGACACGGGCGCGTGGCCAGCGTTGCGCCCCGCAGCGCCAGGGTTCAATTTGCCGAGCCTCCGCACCGCACCCGTATGAACAGACTGACCTTGGGCGGCCTCAGCCTTGCGCTGTGCGCCGCTACGCTTCTTTCGGCCGAACCGCCGGCGCCGACCGGCGCGTCTGCCAAATCCCTGTGGCAGTCGGGGCAGTGGAAGCGGCCCGAGCCGAACCCCAAGGCCAGGGTGCTGCCTTTGATCTCAGTGAAGGGGAACCATTTCGTCGATCCGGCCGGCGCGACGGTGCTCTTCCGGGGGTTGGCGGTGGCGGACCCCGACAAGCTGGAGGAACAGGGGCACTGGAATCGCGAGCTGTTCGTCGCCGTCAAGGACATGGGCGCCAATCTCGTGAGGATCCCCGTGCACCCGGCCGCGTGGCGCAAGCGCACGCCGGCGGGCTACATGGCGCTTCTGGACCAGGCGGTCGACTGGAGCACGGACCTTGGAATGCACGTGATCGTGGACTGGCATTCGATCGGGAACCTCAAGAGCGGGATGTTTCAGCAGCCGATCTACGACACTAGTGTCGGGGAGACTCTCGGCTTCTGGCGGATGATCGCGATGCACTTCAAGGGAAACAACACCGTAGCCTTCTTTGAGCTCTTCAACGAGCCGACCCACTTCAACGGAATGCTCGGCGATCTCAGCTGGTCTGAGTGGAGGGAGCTCAACGAGGAGATGATCGGGGTGATCCGCTACTGGGACAGGGAGAAGATCCCGCTGGTTGCGGGCTTTGACTGGGCATACGACCTGGACAACGTGCACTACGACCCGGTCCGGGCGGAGGGGATCGGCTATGTCACGCACCCCTACGCAAACAAGAGGCCCCAGCCGTGGGAGCCGAGGTGGGAGGAGGACTTCGCTTTCGTCGCGGATCGGTACCCCGTGATCGCCACGGAATTCGGCTTCGGTCTCAAGCCGGGCGAGGTGATTGACGACAACCACTACGGCAACCGGATCACCCGCTTCCTGGAACAGCGCGGGATCAGCTGGGTGGCGTGGTGTTTCGACCCTGACTGGGGGCCGCGGATGCTCAAGAGCTTCGACGGCTTCCAGCTGAGCGCCAGCGGAGAATTCTTCAAGCAGGCGATGCACCGCCCGCCCGCGGCCGCCGTGGCAAAGCCGGCCAGCTGACCGGGCACCCGGCCAGGGCCGCCCGCCCGCCCAAAGATTCCGCCGCCGCCGCGGCCCTCATCTTCGTCTCCAGCCCCACGGCCGCCCGGGGGCCGGGTGGCCGAGAAGCGACCAGTGCGCCGCGACGTGGGCGATTTGTGACACTCTCAGGCACGGGCTTGCCACCGCGCGTCGCGGGTCCGGTCGCGCACGGCGGTAGCTCCGGAGGGATCCGGCATGGTCAGAGTCCGAATCGCGCTAGCCGGCGGTCGCGGGCGGGCGCTGAAGGCCGAGCAGCGCGATGACAGCCGCGAGCGTGAAGTAGCCGGCGGAAAACTGCAGGGCCAGCGTGCGTCCGACGCCGCTCAAATCCCAGGGCAGGTAAAGGCCGCCGCCCGACTCGACGGAGTGGATCACGCCGAAGAGCGTCAGGACGCCGCCCGTCACGAGCGTGGCAATTGCGGCGCCGGTGCGCCTGTCGATCAGGGCCGCCAGGAACCCCGCCCAGATCATGGCCGTGATAATGAAGCCGTTGCCGAGGGTGACGATGACGCCCAGCTCCGGCATGCCCTGGCCGGTCGACGTGAGCAGCTGGGCGAAATGGTCCGGCGACACGTAGGCGGGGTCGGCGAGCTTGATCGCGAGCATGCGCGCGATCGAGGGAAAGAAGCTGAATACGACGGCCGCGGCGTGGCGCCTCGGCGTCGCTTCGAACGCCTGCGCCGTGATCTCGATCGAGACGAACACGAGAATCGGCGCGAGCACCGCCAGCGGGACCAGCTCCACGAGGTTCGAGAGGTAACCGAAGACGCCGCCGAGCCCGACGAACACGCCCGTCAGGAGGGTGTAGCCCGCGCGCGCCCCCATCTTCTTGTAGGCGGGCTGGCCGATGTAGGGCGTCGTCTGGGCCACGCCCCCGCAAACGCCGGCGATGAGGGTGGAGAACGCCTCGGTGAGGAGGATGTCGCGGGTGCTGTAGTCGTCACCGGCGGCGCGTGCGCTCTCGGTCACGTTTATGCCTCCGATCACCATCAGGAGGCCGAATGGCAGGATGAGCGGCAGGTAGGGAACGGTTGCGCCGAGGCCGTCGATGAAGCCGAGGGAGGGGGCCGGCAGAGCGAATCGCATCGCGAACGCGCCGGGCGGCTGGTAGCCCGGCCCCGCGAGGCCGAGGGGCCCTAGGGAGTAGTACAGGGCGAGGCCGACAAGGATGGCGGCCAGGACGCCGGGGACGCGGCAGGGCAGCGGTCCCTTCGCGACGACGGCGTAGAGCACGACGCCGAGGGCGACAAAACCCACGACGGGCACGCGCAGCAGCTCGAGGATGGGGATGAAGCCGATCAGCATGAGCGCGATGCCCGCGATCGACCCGAGAAGCCCCGCCCGCGGGATGACGCGGTTCACCCAGGTGCCCGCGAACGAGAGCACGAACTTGAGCAGCCCCATGACGATCATGGAGGCCATCCCGAGGTGCCACGTGGCCATCGCCGCGGCGCGCTCGTCGAGGCCGCCCTGCTTGAACCGCGCGAACGCGGGCCCTAGCACCAGGAGCGCGAGGCCGATGGTCGTCGGCGTGTCGATTCCGAGCGGCATGGCCGTCACGTCATCGCGGCCGGTCCGGCGCGCGAGGCGCACCGCCATCCACGTGTAGGCCAGGTCGCCCACGAGCACGCCGAGCGCGGTTCCGGGAAACATGCGCGTGTAGACGATGTCGGCCGGGAACCTGAACAGGCCGACGAGCACCGTCGACAGAAAGGCCATCACCGCGAGGTTGTCGACGACCAGTCCGAAGAAGCCGTTCAGGTCGCCGGCGAGCGACCAGTAGCGGCGGGTGGGTGCGCTGCTCACAGCCGCCGAAGAAAACCTAATCGGGTGACAAGGCAAAGGCAGAGTGGTAGCCCCGCCATCTTTCTTCTTTCAGCGCGCGTCCCGCGGCCCATACAATGGGTTGGCATGACTGCGGCGTCCTCCTGGTGCGTCGGGCCCCTTCTCCTGGGGCTGGCCGGCGCCGCGGCCTCGGCGGGATTCGGATCCGAGCCTGTGAGGATCGGATTCTTCATGTCGATCTCTGGGAGGGACGCCTCGTTCGGCGAGGCCTCGCTCCTCGGCGCCCGTCTTGCGGTGGACCGGCTGAATGCCGCGGGAGGGGTGCTCGGCCGCCCGGTCGAGCTCGTGGTCGAGGACAACCGATCGCTTGCCGGCGAGTCGGCCACGGCGGCGAAGAAGCTGATCTCGCGCGACCGCGTCGTCGCGCTGGTCGGCGAGTGCTCCTCGGCCCGGACGCTCGAGGCCGCGCCGATCGCCCAGGCCAGCGGGATCCCGCTCGTCAGCCCGGCCTCGACGAGCCCGAAGGTCACGCGGGTTGGCGACGCGGTCTTCCGGGTGTGCTTCACGGACGCCTTCCAGGGCGAGGTGATCGCCACGTTTGCCCGCAGGCGCCTCGGCCTCTCTCGCGCGGCGCTGCTTGTCGACTCGACGGCGCCCTACTCGGTCGGCCTTGCGGAGTGTTTCTCCAGGACGTTCTCCGCGCTGGGCGGCACGGTCGTCGCCAGACAGAAGTACTCGGGCGCCGACACCGACTTCCGCGGCCAGTTGACGGCCATCCGCGCCGCCAGGCCCGACGCGCTCTTCCTGCCGGGCTACTACGTCGCGGCGGGCCTCGTGGCGAAGCAGGCGCGGGACCTCGGGCTGGGCGCGACGATCATCGGCGGCGACGGGTTTGAGGCTCCCCAGCTGCTTGAAATCGGCGGAGACGCGCTGGATGGGGCCTATTACTCGACGCACTTCGCCGTCGAGAGCAAGGATCCGGTCTCCCGCGGCTTTGTCGAGGCGTTCCACTCGAGGTACGGCGCGGTGCCCAACAGCCTCTCGGCGCTGACCTACGACGCGGTCCGCCTGGTGGCCGATGCCATCGCCCGCGCGGGCACGACCGAGAGAGGGGCCCTGCGCCTCGCGCTGTCCAGGACACGGGAATTCGCGGGCGCCACCGGGGCGACGACGATCAACGCCCAGCGCGATGCCATAAAGGACGTCGCCATCATCACCGTGAGGAAGGGGAGGCTGGAGTTCGTGGAGACATATCGCCCGTGACGCACCGCACGGGGCGCCGCCCCGCGTCCGGAGGGCCGGGGGAGGCTAGCGCCGGTCGGACGGCTCCCGTGCCGACACGTCCCAGTAGACATTGTAGCGGTCGTACCGGATCTCCCAGAACGGGCGCAGCGCGATTTCGCGCGGAAGGCCGAGTCCCGGCGCCTGGAACTCGAGCGGTCCGGCCGCGGAACGCACGACCAGGGACTCCATCGGCGCTCCCGTGCGCGTGAGGGCGGGCACGGCCACGGGCGGCGCGCCCAGGTTGGCGTCCTGGTTCTCGGAGTAGGGGATGGTGGCCGCCCGCGGCTCGGGCCCGAGGTCGCCCGCCAGCACGACCGGGCCGTAGACGAAGGCCACCTTGTCCGGCGCGTCGGGCATGGCCTCGGTGCGCACGGCCATCGGGATGGAGACCCCGAGCCGGTCGCCCTTCTTCCATGACCGCCGGATGACGGCGTAGCTGCCTGGCGCGCCAGCGACGCCAAGTGGCTGGCCGTTTAGCATGAAGGCGAGTGGGCCAGCGGCCCAGCCGGGGCAGCGCACCCTGAGCGCGAGCGGCGCCTCCGGCCCCGAGGTCACCGTGAACTCGGCCTGGTTTCCGGCCGGATAATCTGTCCTTTGCTCCATCGAGAAGCCCTTCTCGCCCCACGTGAGGACGGAGGGGATGAACAGGTTGACGTAGAGGTCGTCGCGGCCGTGGAAGTAGATGGCCTCCCCGTACTTCGTGTGGTTCTCCATTCCCGTGCCGACGCAGCACCAGAACGAGTCGAAGGGCGTGCTGAAGGTCTTGAAGAGGCCGGGCTTGAGCGACATGAAGTAGGTGAACATGCCCATCTTCGGCTCCTGCGATGCGAGTATGTCGTTGTAGAGGGCGCGCTCGTAGAAGTCGGCATAATCCGCCCTGGGATCCCAGCCGAAGACATGCTCCGTCAGCTTCAGCATGTTGTAGGTGTTGCAGGTCTCCGCCGTGTCCGCCCCGAGGTGGTGCGACATCGTGCTCTCGGGGAACAGGTGCTCGTTCTCGCTGTTGCCGCCTATGACGTAGGAGTAGTGGTGAGCGATGAGCTCCCAGAAGTACTCGGCGATCGCCCTGGCGCTCGGGTCGCCCGTGGCCTCGTACGTTCGCGCCTGTCCGATGACCTTAGGTATCTGGGTATTCGCGTGCTTTCCCGGCAGCTCGTCGCGGCGCGCGAGAAGGGGGTCGAGCACGGCCCTGTGGTAGAAGCGGCGCGAGGCCCCGAGGTAGCGCGGGTTGCCGGTGAGCGTGTACAGCTCGACCAGGACGTCCATCATCCCTCCCTGCTCGACCGACAGCATCGCCTGGACCTGCTCCGGTGTGAGCCCCGCGGTGATGGAATCGGCCCAGTCGGCCAGCCTGAGCGCGACGTCCCTGGCCTTGGCGCTTCCGCCGAGGATCCACGCGTCCTTAAGGCCGTTGAGCACCTTGTGCTCCGTGTACCAGGGCACCCAGGCGCCGCCCTTGAAATTGAACGGCCCCTGCGGCTCCACGATGCCCTCCCTGAAGTTGCGCATCGTCTGAAGCTCCAGGGGCGGCAGGGCTCCGATGTAGCCGTCCCCGTACGCCTTCTGGCACTCCGCCATCTCGGCGACGATGTAGTCAATCCTCTGGCGGAACCTCGTGTCCCCCGTGGCTGCATACTGCTGCGACAGCGCGGTCAGGTAGTGGCCGAGCGTGTGCCCGGCTATTCCGTGGGCCTCCCACCCGCCGTAGCTCTCGCCCTTCGGCTCCAGGCCGGCGTACCTGCGGGTGTTGTGGAGCAGGCGGTCGGGCTCGATTGACAGAAGGTAGTCGGCGTTGCGCTCCATCGCCTGCTTGAACGGGCTGTCGAGGAGGCGGACGTCAGCCAGCGCGAAGGGGCGGGCGGCGACCGTGCCCTCGTCGGCGATTCCCGGGGGGGCGGAAACTGCCGCGATGAGGGCGGCGACGACGCAGGGGGCGAGAGGTTTCATGGAGATCCGGGAATCGGCCGGGCGCCGGCTATTCCAAGCCCTCGAGCGCGAATATCTCGACGGGCTCATCGCGGCCCCTGACCGGCGCGGCGCCGAGCGGGCGCACCCTGTACTGTCCGCGCGCCGCCTTCAGGGTGGAGGCGCTCACAAGGATGTCGGCCCGGTACTGGGACATCCGCGTCAGGTCCTGGAGGCGGGCCGCCACGTTGACCCCGTCCCCGAGGACCGAGTAATTCAGCCTGCGGGACGACCCGATGTTCCCGGCTATGATCTTCGACGTGTTGATCCCGATCCCGAAGGCCAGCTTCGCGCGGCTCTCGGTCGCGAGCTCGGCGTTGAACCGGGCGAGGGCCGATTTCATCTCAAGGGCCGCGAGTATGGCGCTGTCCGCATGGTTCGGGTACGCCACCGGGGCCCCGAAGAGCGCCATGATCGCGTCGCCCATGTACTTGTCCACCACTCCGAGGTAGATCTCCACGATCACGCTCATCCGGTCGAGATACCGGTTGAGCAGGGCGAGGACCTCGCGGGGAGGCATCGTCTCGCTGAGGCGCGTGAAGTTCCTCAGGTCCACGAACAGGACCGTCACCTCCAGCTCCTCGCCCCCCAGCGCCCCCCCGTCGGTCATGAGCTGCGCCGCGATCTCGGGGGAGAGGTTCTTGTCGAGGAGGTCCCGGACCTGGTCCCTTTCCGCGAGGCCCTCGCTCATCCGGTTGAACGAGGTCGCGAGCTGGCCGATCTCGTCCGAGCGGTGAAGTTCGAGGCGGATGCTGTAGTTGCCGTGCGCGATGACCTCCGTGTGGGCGGCCAGCTCGCGCAGCGGCTCGCTCAGGTTGCGCGCGATCCGCACCGCCAGAAGGGCGGCCACCGCCAGCAGGACGAGCGAAAGATACATGAGAAACCTCTCCAGGGGGAGGTCGGGCTCGAGCTCCGACTCAAGCGACAGCTGGAGCGCGATCGCCGCGTGGCCCGCGGTGATGAGCGGCAGGGGGCGGTACACCGTCAGGTAGGAGTTCCTCCCAACGTTCACGGTCCTGTCCCCCTCGTCCGAGGACGAAAGCGACGCCACCTTGGCGTCGGCCTCCGGAAGCGTGGACTCCACGGGGAGCATGGCGTCGTACCGGCCGAAGAAGAAGGTCACCTCAAGGCGCGAATCCTCCTTCAGGCCCGTCGCGAAGGCGCGGTCTATCGGCAGGGCCAGCCCGACCCACCCGGCCACCTGGTCCCCGGGCGCGCGAATGGGAGCGACGAGAAGGACGAACAGCTTGGCGTCCGCGCCGTCGGACGGAAGGTGCGCGAATGCCTGCGCGCGGGGCTCGCGGGCGGCCGAGGCGCGCGCCACCAGCTCCCGGAAGGGCCTGAGCGCCGCGTCGGGCAGGGCGCCACCCGTGTCGCCGATCCTCGATCCGGAGGCGGACAACAGGGTCAAGAAGGGCACGTCAATCTGGGCCGCGTACGCCCTGAGGGCCGAGCGGACCGCGCCAGCGCCGGGCGCGGGCTCCGCGAGGAGGCTCCGGATCGCGTAGTCGCGCGGCAACAGGGCGGCGCGGCTCCAGAGGTCGTCCAGCCTGCCGCTCGTGCGGCGCTTGAAGAGCAGCGCCCCGTCCTCGAGCCTGACATGGATGCGCTCGACCGCGCTCTTGCGGCTTTCCCTGACGACGAAGATGTAGTTCGCGCACTGGGCAAGCGCGACAAGCCCGACGATAAGGAGCAGCAGCCGGCTGCCGAACCGCTTGAACCGGGGGAATCTCGATCGGATGTCTGGCAAGGTCCCGCCCTTACTTGAGGTGGGCGGCGCGGGCGGGGCGCGAGCCATTGCCGTACGGAGCCGCTGCCCGCTGTGCTGCGTGCGCGGACACTGCCGCGCCCCCACGGGGGGCGGATGTTGCGGAGGGTGTCATTGGAAACCCGTCCAGAAGTGGTGCACGATGCCTTCGCTGACAAGGTCGATCAGTCCCCGGGTTGGCCGGGTGCGGCGGCGCCCACGGGCCCGCCGGAGGGGCAGTTGCCCCGCCGGACGGCTCGGCCCGCCCGGGAAACCGCGCCTCGAGGGCCCCCCGGCCCCGCGCCGGCACTGCCGCATCAGGATTGCCCTGATCCATGTTTTTGGCGCCAATAGCGCCCCGATGCCAATGGGCGACACAGACGAGCAGCTGCGAAACTCCGCGTTCCTGAAGTTTGTCCCCGAGGCGCAGCGCGAGAAGCTGTGCGAGATGTTCAGCACGGAGCGCTTCGAGTTCGGGGACCTGATCGTGCGCGAAGGCGATGCGGCGGACGCCTTCTATATCCTTGCGTCGGGGCGGGCCCGCGTGATCAAGAGGACGGACAAGGGCGAGGAGCTGGTGCTCGCCTCGCTCCGGCCGGGATCCGAGTTCGGCGACGCCGCGCTCCTTGAGGGGGGCGTGCGCACCGCCTCCGTCCGGTGCAGCACGTCGGTCGAGGCCCTTCGGCTCGGGCGCGACGACTTCCTCGAGATGCTGGCGCGTCATCCCGAGCTCAGGAACTACCTGGAGATGACGGCGCGCTTCCGGGCGACCCACGGGTTCCTGTACGAATTCAGCAACTTCGGGCGCCTCTCGGCGCCGGCCCTGCGCGAGCTAATCGAGAACCTGTCGCCTGTCAGCTTCCCGAAGGGGCAGATGATCCTGCGGGAAGGGGAGCCGGCCGGCCCGATGTACATCATCCGGTCCGGGCGCGTCCGGATCTTCGCCTCGAAGGGCGGCCGCGAAAAAAACCTGGCCTTCTGCCGCGAGGGAGACTTCTTCGGCGAGCTCTCTCTGATAACCGACTCGCCGCGCGCAGCCTCAGCCGAGGCCGCGGCCGACACGCAGCTCTTTGCGCTGAAGCCGGAGGCGGTGCACGACCTGAGGCGGCGGTATCCGGACTTTTCCAAGCTGCTGGAGGAAAGGGTGGCGCAGTACAACAAGGACACCGAGGCGCGCGTCCCGCTCGATTTCTCGATCGAGTCCCTGCCCGCCGAGGCGAAGGCGCTTGACGATGTGGATGCCGGCGCGGAGACGGCGGAATCCAGTCCCGCCGCCGACGACGAGGCGCCGTTCGCCGACGAGAAGGGGTTCTTCACGAAGGGGAAGCGGCGGATCCGGAGCATCCGGTTCGTCCAGCAGATCGACGCGATGGACTGCGGGGCTGCGAGCCTTGCGATGGTGTGCCGTCACTTCGGCCGGGACGTCAGCCTGTCGCGCATCCGGCGGCTCTGCCACGTCTCGCAGGACGGAACGAGCCTGAAGGCCATCTGCCACGCGGCGACCGAGTTGGGCCTGGCCGCGCGCAGCGTCAAGGCGTCGCTGCGCAACCTGCCGGCCATGCCGCTTCCGGCGATCGTCCACTGGGAGGGAAACCACTGGCTGGTGCTCTTCGACGTCGGCAAGTCCCATGTCAGGGTGGCGGATCCGGCGAAGAGCATCCTGCGGATACCAATCGCCGAATTCGGGCAGAAGTGGTCGGGCTACGCGGCTCTGTTCGATTACACGATCGCGTTCGAGAACGCGCCGCTGGGCCGGCCGAGCCTGGCGTGGCTCGTCCCGTTCGTGCGCCAGTTCCGCTCCATCCTGGTCCCGGCCGTCCTGCTCGCCCTGGTGATCAGCTTCCTGCAGCTGCTCTTCCCGGTTTTCACCCAGACCGTGGTGGACAAGGTGATCGTAGAGCGCGACCTCGGCCTGCTGAACATGATCATGCTAGGGCTGGGCGCCGCGCTGGTGTTCTTCCAGCTGGCCAACCTTGCGCAGCAGTACCTTCTAGGGTTCGCGGCCCTGCGCATCGACGCGGCCCTGCTCGACTACCTGACGCGCAGGCTGCTGTCGCTGCCGATGTCCTACTTCGCGAGCCACCGCACGGGAGACATCCAGCGCCGGCTGGACGGGGCGCGTCAGGTCCGCCAGTTCTTCGTCCAGCAGGGGATCGGCGGCCTCCTGGCGCTCGTCCAGCTGCTCGGATCGCTGGTGATGATGGGCTTTTACAGCGTCGAGCTCACGGCGATCTTCCTCGCCACCACGCCGCTCTACGCCGCCCTCATGGTCTTCTCGTCAAAGGTGCTGAGGCCGCTATTCGCCGACATCGAGCAGAGCCAGGGCAAGTACAATTCGCACCAGATAGACGCGATCAAGGGAATCGAGGCGGTGAAGGCGGCCTCGGCCGAGATCGCGTTCCGCGGGGCGATCCTGGGCGAGTTCCTCGCCGTCGCGAAGAAGCTCTTCCGGGCCAATTTCGTGATGATGTCGTATGACGGCGTACTTCAGACCATAGGGCTGATCTCGACCGGCCTTTTCCTCTGGTTCGGCGCCCATGGCGTGCTCGAGGGCTGGCTCACGGTCGGCGGTTTCGTCGCATTCAGCTCCCTCACGGCGATGGCCTATGCCTCCATCCTGCGCGCGCTCGGGACCTGGGACAGCCTCCAGATGGTGACGGTGCTCCTGAACCGGCTGAACGAGATATTCGACGAGGAGCCGGAGCAGGGCACCGACCGGTCGCGCCTCACGCCGGTGCCAAGCCTGGAGGGGCGCATAGAGCTCAGGAACCTCGGCTTCAGGTACGGCGGGCCCGAGGCGCCGTCTATCCTCAGGAACATCACCCTGGACATCGCGCCGGGCCAGATGGTCGCGCTTGTCGGCCGGAGCGGCAGCGGCAAAACGACGCTGATCAAGCTGCTGGCCGGTCTCATGGAGCCGACCGAGGGGACCATCCACATCGACCACCTCGACCTGAAGAGCGTGAACTACCGCGACCTGCGGCGCCATATCGGCATGGTCCTGCAGGAAAACCACCTTTTCGACGCCACGATCGCGAGCAACATCTCCTTTGGCGACAGCGAGCCCGACTTCGACCGCGTCCTCTGGTCGGCGCAGGTCGCGAACGCCCACGACTTCATCATGCGCCTGCCGATGGGCTACGAAACCCGCATCGGAGAGTCAGGCCTGGCCATCTCGGGAGGCCAGAAGCAGCGGATCGCGATCGCCCGCGCGGTTTACAACGATCCGCCGATACTCATCTTCGACGAGGCCACAAGCGCGCTCGACACGGAGTCGGAGCGCACCATCCAGGAGAACATGGGCCGGCTGATGTCCGGCCGCACCTGCATCGTCATCGCCCACCGGCTGAGCACGATCCGCGAGGCGAATGCGATCATCGTGCTCGAAAAGGGCGAGATCGCCGAGACGGGGACCCACGACGAGCTCATGGCCAGGCGCGGGCTCTATTTCTACCTCTCCAGCCAACAGCTGGGCATCTGACCTCACCCGATGACACCGAACGCAAGGCGCGCCGACCAGGAGGCTCTTGAAAGCGAGTCGCCGCTGCTGCCCGCGGATCCGCCGCACTGGGTGGTCCTGGGGACGGCCTGGCTGATCATCGCCCTGTTCGCGACGGCGCTGCTCGCCCTGGTCCTCGTCCACGTGCCGGAGACGATCCGCTGCCCGTGCGTCCTCGTTCCCGAACGGGGCGCCGACCCGATCCAGTCGCCGCGCCTGGCGATCATCAGGGAGGTCCGCGCCGGGGAGGGCCGCGAGGTCGCGGCCGGGGAGGAACTCTTCGTCCTGAGCTCCGAGGACGTCGGCGACCGCGCCACGGCGGAGCGCACGCTTGAAGAGGACCTGGCTTCGCTCAGGAGGAACCTCAAGCAGGCCGAGGTCACCAACGCCGAGGACCTCGAGATCAAGGACCACGAGATCGCCCAGGCCGACGAGGAGGTGAAGTTCCGCGAGAATTACGTGGCCGTGGAGCGGGACCTGGCGGCCCGGTACGAGAAGCTTTCCAAGGTCGGCGTCTACTCCGAACAGGACATGGTCCTGCGCAAGCTCGAGCTCGCCGGGGCCGAGAGGGACCTCAGTGTCGCCTCGCGGACCCGCGAGCAGGTGATCCTGCAGCGCCAGCAGATGGCGTCCGAGCAGGCGCGGCAGCGTTCCGACCAGCTTGCGGAGATCGAGAAGGCCGAGATTCGCCTGGCCGCCCTGAAGCGCCAGCTGGAGGACTCGAACAGGAACCTGGTCTCGATACGGGCGCCCTATGACGCCGTGGTCGTCTCCCTGTCCGCCAACAACCCGGGAAGCGTGGTGCAGAGCGGTCAGGAGCTGTGCCAGCTCGCCCGCACGGACGCGAAGCTGAGGGTGCGCCTGCTGCTTGCCGAGGAGGGGCTGCCAAGGCTCGCGGTCGGCCAGCGCGTCCGGTTCTTCTCCGACGCCTTTCCCTATCAGCGCTACGGCACGATAACCGGGACGCTTTCGTGGATCAGCCCGTCGGCCGTGACGACCCGAGACGGCAGGCAGTTCGTCGCCCTGGCGAAGCTCGATCAGGAGGCCTTCCAGGTCGGCGGGCATCCGAGGCCGCTGCGCGTCGGAATGAGGGGCGAGGCGCGGATCGTTGTCGGGAGCCGGACCCTGATCGAATACGTCCTGGAGCCGGTCCGCCAGCTCCGGGAGAATATGAGGCGATCTTCCCCCTGAAGCGTCACGCGCCCTCCGCCGGATGCAGGGCGTTTATGATGCCGAGATGATAGAGGAGGTAGAGCTGCTTCCTGAGCTCGGGGAACGGCACCGAGAGCGGGATCGCGTCCAGAACGCCGCCCAGGGAGCGCCGGCCGTCGCCGCGGCGCAGGATCTCCACCTCCCACTCCGGCATTCGCCACTCCATCGCGAGCCTGAGTGCGGGGCTCGCGATCTTAAGGCGCCTCAGCCGGTCGCGCACCGTCCCTCCCGGCCTCGGGAGCCGGATCCCGTAGAGGCGCGTTGGCACGATCCTCCACTTTCGCAGCTGGCCGAGGTTCTGCCACGGGGGGTTGGCCTCCGCCTTCTTGGAGAAGAGGAGCCGGTGGAACTGGGACGGGCTCAGCCGCTCAAGGAGGTCGACCACCTGCTCGCGGGACCGGGGGACCAACCCCGCATGCAGGCCGTTTTCGGCGATCCGCCGGAACAGCCTTATCGAGGCCCAATTCCCGCGGAGATGAAGGCCGGCACGGCGCCCGTGAAGCGCCCACTTCGACAGGGTCAGGCTCTGGTTCAGGGAGCCAAAGACATCGCTTGCGAGGAACTCCGGCCCGTGGTCGGCGACCCGCGGGAGTCCGTCGGCCGAGACCACGGCGTCGCACAGCCTCAGCACGTTGCGCAGATGCCGTGACTCCTTGAAGACCTCCATGTCGTATCCAAAATCCGGCAGCGCCTGCCTGAGCCGGGTGTTGACATGCCTCGAGCCGTTTACTCCTAGGTAGAGGGCGCCGTCGGGCTTGAGGCACCGGGCGAAGTTCCTCATGACCCGCGCGATTCCCGGAATGTACGATAGCACGCCATGGCAGATGATGAGGTCGAATTGGCCCCCGAGCCTGGCCGGCAGGCGCGGGTCGGTGAGGTCACCCGCGACAAATCGAATGTCTCGCATCTCCCTCGAGCGGGACTGGAGGCGCCTGGCGATCGCGATCGAGCGCGCGCTGAAATCGACCGCTACTATCTCCGCGTTGGGCAACCTGCGGCGCAGGTTGAACGCCTCGGTGCCGTCGCCGCATCCTGCCAAGAGGGCCCGTGCAGGCGGCCTGTTCCGGGCCTCGGTCCTGCCAATCGCGTCCACCCATTCGAGGACGAGCGACCAGGAGCGGCGCCTCAGGGCCCTGTTGTTGCCGAATGGATACGGCCGCCGGTCGTAGATACGGCGCACCTGATCGGCGATTTTCATTCCAAGGTGGCGAAGCTTACCCGACCGGGACCAAGCGGAACAGAGATTTAGGCGGATGGGGCTTGTTCACTGTTAGCATAAGAAAGTGCGCTGCAATAATCTACGTCATTTACAAGTGATTGGCGTAAAAGTATTGACCGGGCTAATGGAAACTATGAGAGAATCTGGCAGACGAAGCTCTCCGTCGTACTGTTCCTGCGAACGCCCGACAGAGAATCGAGAAGAGGGCCCCCGAACAAGAACGCCAAAACCCAATAACAGCATGGCCTCTGCAAAACATAAAGCCTCAGCGAAATCGTCGGTGAAGTTCAAGGATCTGAAGTCGAAGAAGAATCCCAAGGGCGGATCGAGTGGCGGGGACCGTCCCACGATCTCTTGGTCGGGCGGGGGCGGCGGGGATGTTCCGACCGAGAGCCAGAAATTCTGATAGCCCGGCAGGTCATTCGCATCCAGGCAGCGGCACCGCGACCCGCGATGCCAGCCCCTTGGAGGCCCGAATTGAACAATGGCAAGACAACGCCAATCCAGAGACCCACAATCGATTTGGACTCTGCAAAGAAGAAGGCCACAGCGAAGCCCAGCGTGAAATTCAAGGACCTAAAGTCGAAAGCGAATCCGAAGGGTGGATTTCAGTGGGGTGTCGGCCGCGGGATAACGTCACCGACGGCCGAAGGAGTGCACAAACCGGGCTGATAGGTAGGAGGGATCCCGCGGCCGGCCTGACGGGTATCGCGGGACGCTTGGTCAAGGGGGCTCCGCGAGGCGCCGCGGTATAGGCTCCACATTTGCCGCATCCCCAATCAAAAAGGGGGGCGCACGACCAATAACGTCACAGCCCACCATCAATATGGCACCCGCAAAGAAGAAGGCCACGGCAACGACAACCGTCAGGTTCAGGGACCTCAGGTCGAAGAGGCACCCGAAGGGCGGGCTCAGGTTGGGGCCAAGGGTTAAGACCAGCTAGCAAGAGAGCTTCTGCGTGTCGCCAACTGGAGATTGCGCGGCCTTTGCATTTAGGGACGCTCCCGTCAGCGTCGGCGAGGTTGTTTGCGCCGCGCATTTTCGAAACGAGCTGCAGCCGAGCGTGGCCGAGGTCGCCCTGGGAATTGCGTGCGAGGAGGAGGCCGCGCGCTGGAAGCTCGAGGCTGACGACGCGGCCATCGAGGCGATGGTCGATCAGTTCCGGTATGAGATGGACCTGATCTCGGCCGAGGAGGCGGAGGCGTGGCTCGACAGCCGCGGCATGACCGCGGACGAGTTCCAGGACTACTTCAACCGGCGCTACTGGAGGGAGACGCTCAGGGACAAGGTAATACCCGATCGCGTGGACCCCTCGCGGGTCGTGCCAGACCTGTTCGGGCTGCTGCAGGTTGAGCTCCTCTTGTCGGGCTCCTTCGGCCCGCTCGCCGTCGGGCTTGGCCGCCGCCTCGTGGCGCGCGCCGCCGCGGAGGCCCCTGTCGGCGAGGAGCAGGTCAGGGCCGAGCGCGAGCGGTTCCTCGAGCGCGCCGGGATCGATGCCGACGGCCTGGACGGATGGCTCAAGGCCCTCAACCGCGGCCACGACTGGCTCTTGGGAATGCTCGAGATGGAGGCCTCGTACCGCGCCAGGTGCGAGACGGTCCTCACGCCGGATCGGGTCTCGAGGGAGCTGGCGGCGGCGCGCCTTCCGCTGACGCGGCTCGAGGTGGAACGGGTCGAGTTTGACTCCGCCGACGCCGCCCGCGAGGCGCACCTATGCGTCCGGGACGACGGCCTTTCGCTCGAGGAGGTCGCCCGTGAATCGCGCTACCCGTTCGAGCGGATCGATCTTCTCGCGGAGGATCTGCCCGAGGAACAGCGCCAGAAGCTCCTTTGCGCAGGAATTGGGGAGGTCCAGGAACCCGCCCCGGAGGGCGGCGTCTTTCACCTTAGCCGCGTGCTCAAGAAGACGGAGCCAACCCTTGAAGACGCCCCGGTCAGGGAGAGGATTGAGCGGCGTATCCTGGACACATACTTCTCGGAGAAGGGCGCCAAGGACGTTCGCCTGTTCATCACCTAGCCGTTCAGGGAAGCCCGGGGGAGGCGGGTGCGCGGGGGCATGGCATCCCCCGACGCGGGGCCCGGGGACTCACTTCTGCAATGTGAGGATGACGGGTTTCCCCTCTCCGACGGCGTTGGTCGCGCTGATGGCGATCGTCGAGCCCGGATCCAGCGAATAGCCGCTGATCTCGCGCACGACGGGATCGGACGCGCCCGCGTGGATCACGTCCCATCCCTCGAGATCGATCCGCTTCCCCGAAGGCATGGAGGCGAACCGGTAGGAGAGCACGGGGCTGCCCCCGTCCGCGGCGGGCGGCGTGATGTGAACGCTCAGCGTTCCGTTGCGTTGTTCGACCGACGCCGACACCGGGGGCTGCGGCGGCTTGGGCCTCCTCCTGCGCTCGGGGACGATGTTCGCGGTGGAAAGGGAGGGCGGGCCGGCACCCGTGGCGTTTGTCGCGGCCACCGTGAAATTGACGGCATGGCCGTTCTCGAGGCCGCTGAACACGGCGTACCCCCTCGCGCGAAAGTCGGCCGAGGGGACCGAGATCCTAGCGCCGTCCGACGAGATGACGGTGTAGGACGCCACAGTCGAGCCGCCGTCCAGACAGGGGGGATCCCAGGTCACGTAGGCGAGCCCGTCCCCGGCCTCGGCCGAAACGCGGTCCGGCGGACGCGGCACGGTCGGTCCGCAAAACCGCTCCGCCAGGATGCCCTGGTAGGCCTTTGATACGCCCGCGTCCGCGGAGGCGGCCTCCCGAGAGTCCCCGTCCGGCCTCCCGTCATAGTCTATCATGGGCGGCGATATCAGGTTCACCGCCCGCCGGCTCGCGCCCGGCTGGCCCGCCTGCTCCTGGATCGCGAACCTGGGAAAATGGTCGATCTGGTCGTGCTCGATCACGACGGCCGCGGCGTGCCACAGCTCGATGGCGCCCTCGCCGGGATGAGCCGTGGCCACGTACGAGAACCTGCAATTCGACACGCGAACCTGCGAGGCGTCAGCGACCCTGAGGGCGGACCACGCAACGTCGCCGAACACGCAGCCTCGATCGTGGCGCCGTCAAGGTCCGGGCCCAGGTCGAGCCCCGGGGTTCCCATGTGCACGAAGTCGTCCTCGAGGAACTGTATGTTGCCCGCGAGGGTGAAGCGGACCGCGGCCGCGGGGCGTCCCCGAGCCTGGGGCCCGGGGGCGCCCGAGGCCGGCGGGGGCCGCGAGGTCGTGCACTCGAATCGGATTCCCTTGAATATCAGGCCGGACAGCGGCCGGCCGCGGGCCCCCTTGCCGTCGATGAGGGCCCAGGCCCCGGCCACCTGCGCGTCAGCGGCGGCCATGTCCTCCCCGGCGCGGGGCGTGTAGTAGATCCGCCTCGCGGGCCGGTCGAAATACCACTCGCCGGGGGTACCCAGGAGCTCGAATGCGTTCATCGCGAAGAACGGGGGAGAGCCCAGGCGCTCGGACCAGATCGCCCCCGGCTCGGGAGGCGGAAACTCGACGTCGCCCGGGTTCCTCCACTGGACCTTGGCCTCGGGCGAAACGACGGTGACTCCGGACGGGTTGCGCACCAGCGCCTGGAGGAGCCTCGCGCGGGTCCGGCTGGCCGGCACCCCGTTGACGAAGAGTTCCCTCGAATCCACTAGGCCGTCGGGAGCGGGAGACCACCACAGGCTTCGGGAGCGGTCGGAGAGGTTCCAGCCCGCCACGGGGAGCCCTCCGCTTACGACGGGGCGCTCCCCGGGCGCGGCCGTGTACACGATCGAGAAGCCGTTCGTCGCGGAATCCTCGGGCCCGAACTCGATGGGCCGGGATATCCGGTGGGTTCCGCCTATGAACACCGTGATGTCGTCGGTCATGTCGCGGTTCAGGGTGCGCACGACGTCGCGGGCGCGCTCGATCGACTTCAGGGGCTGCTCCTCGGTCCCGGGATTGCGGTCGTCGCCCCCGGGCGACACCCACAATGCCGCCTTGACTGCCGTGGCGCCGGCCAGGGTGAGGGCGATGAGCCGGGCCAGGAACGCGTTTCGGATCGGAGCCACCCGCAGGACGATGGAGGGTGAACCACGATTCGGCAACACCGGGTGAGGGCCGCGGCGAGGGGGATTAACCTCGCGTTGGACACGGAATCGGGCGGAGGTGTGGGATGCCATTTACCAAACTCGGCCTTGCGCCCGGCGTGATCCGCGGCGTGCAGGCCATGGGATACACGGAACCGACACCCATCCAGCTGCGCGCCATCCCGGTGGTCATGTCGGGGCGCGACCTGATCGCCTCGGCGCAGACGGGCACCGGCAAGACCGCGGCCTTCGCCCTTCCGGTCCTTTCCCTGCTCGGCGGTCACCGGGCGCCGGGCCCGCGTGTCCTGGTGCTCGAGCCGACCCGCGAGCTCGCGGCCCAGGTCGAGACGGCCTTCAGGGACCTCTCGAGGTTCACGGACATTCGGGCGACGGTGCTGCACGGCGGAGTCGGTTACGGCCGGCAGCGCGCCGACCTGCGCGCCGGCACCGATGTCGTCGTCGCGACCCCCGGGCGCCTGCTGGACTTCCTGCAGGAGGGCGAGCTCAGGCTGGGCGGCGCCCAGATCCTCATCCTGGACGAGGTGGACCGGATGCTCGACATGGGATTCATTCACGACGTCAAGCGGATCATCCAGCGCTGCCCGCCGCAGCGCCAGACGCTCCTCTTCTCGGCGACGGTGCCGCCCGAGCTCGCGGCCGTGGCGGCCTTCGCCCTCAGGGACCCCGTGCGCGTAGAGATCGGGGCCGTGAAGTCGGTCACCCAGCTCATCACGCACGCGATCTATCCCGTGCACCAGGAGCAGAAGTTCGAGCTGCTTCTGGCGCTCCTGGCCGCCATCGACTTCAACAGCGTCCTCCTCTTCTCGCGCACCAAGCACGGAGCCGACCGGATCGCCCGGCGCCTGAGGGAGGCCAACCACAGCGTGGCTGTGCTCCACGCGAACCGCTCGCAGAACCAGCGGATGGAGGCGCTCGAGGGATTCCGCAGCGGCCGCTACGAGGTGATGGTGGCCACCGACATCGCGGCGCGCGGCATCGACGTCGCAGGCGTGAGCCACGTCATCAATTACGACGTCCCCGAGAACCCCGAGGACTACGTGCACCGGATCGGCCGCACGGGCCGGGCGCAGGCCGTCGGCGACGCTTTCACGCTGGCGACGCCCGAGAACGCGTCCGACGTCCGGGCGATCGAGCGCTTCATCGGCCGCGAGATCCCCCGGCTCAAGCTGGAGGGCTTCGGCTACAAGGCCGCTTCCGCCTTCCCGAGGCTACCGGAGCCGCAGCGGGGCAGGGGCGGGGCGCCCCAGCGCGCGGCGCCGTCGTATCATCCGCGGGGCAAGCCGGGCGCGCACTGGCGCCGGCGCTGACCTGCGGCTATTTCTGGCCGTAGTAGGCCCCGGGGCCGTGCTTGCGCCGGAAATGCCGGTCGAGGAGCGACTGCGCGATCGCGGCGACCCTTGGCCGCAGTTCCAGCGTGAGGGCCGCGATCCGGGCGCAGAGCTCGACTGCGACGGCGTTCTCGACCGCTTCGGCGGCCGAGGGGCCCCACGCAAAGGGGCCGTGGCGGGCGACGAGGACTCCCGGAACATCCTCGGCGCTCAGTCGGGAGAACCTCTCGAGGATGACCCGGCCCGTCTCGATCTCGTAGGCGCCGCGGATCTCGCGCCCGGTCAGCGCGCGCGTCGCAGGGATCTCGCCGCGGAAGAAGTCGGCGTGGGTCGTTCCCAGGGCCGGTATCGGGATCCCGGCCTGGGCGAATGCCGTCGCGTAGAGCGAATGCGTGTGCACGATGCCGCGCGCGCGGGCGAATCCCCGGTAAAGCACGACGTGGGTCGGCGCATCCGACGACGGCCGGAGCCTGCCCTCTACCCGCTTGCCCTCGAGGTCGACGAGCACCATGTCCGCGGCGCGCAGCCGGTCGTAGGGCACGCCGCTCGGCTTTATCGCCATGACGGCGCGGCCGCTGTCCAGGGCGCTCGCGTTCCCAAAGTTCAGGTGGACTAGCCCGTGGGCGGGCAGCTCCATGTTGGCCTCGTAGGCCTCGCGCTTGAGCTCGGTCAGCATGGCGTCGCGGGGTTCGGGGCGGTCCGCGGGGCGTTCACGGGCGAAGCGCCGCCCCGATCTGGTAGTAGGCCTCGTTCCAGCGCAGCTCCTTCTCGAACTGCGCAAGGCGCGTGTCCGCGTCGATCAGCACCATCTCGACCCCCGAGATCTCCGCCAGGTCGCGCAGGTGCTCCGCGGTCACGGCGTAGCTGAATGCCGTGTGGTGCGCCCCGCCGGCTCGGATCCAGGCCCCGCAGGCTGTCTTGAAATCCGGGCGGCACATCCAGACCGCGCGGGCGACCGGCAGCTTCGGCAGCGCCCGCGGAGGCTCGACCACGTCGATCTCGTTGACCACGAGCCTGAAGCGGTTGCCGAGGTCGATGAGCGAGGCGTTCACGGCGGCTCCCGCGGGGGCGCTGAAGACCAGGCGCGCGGGGTCCTCCTTGCCGCCTATGGCGAGCGGGTGGACCTCGAGCGAGGGCCGGCCGGCGGCGACCGACTCGCAGATCTCGAGCATGTGCGCGCCCAGCACCAGGCTCCCGGATGGGTCGAGATGGTACGTGTAGTCCTCCATGAACGACGTGCCCCCGCCCAGGCCGGAGCCGATGACCTTCATGGCTCGGACGAGCGCGCAGGTCTTCCAGTCGCCCTCCGCGCCGAAGCCGTAGCCGTCGGCCATGATCCGCTGGACGGCGAGGCCCGGCAGCTGGCGCAGGCCGCGCAGGTCCTCGAAGGTGGTCGTGAAGCCCCTGAAGCCGCCCCTCTCCAGGAACGCCCGCAAACCCAGCTCGATCCGCGCCGCGTCTCGAAGCGACTGGTGGCGGGCCCCGCCGCCGCGCAGCTCGCGCGCGACCGCGTAGCGCTCGCCGTACTCGGCGCACAGGCGGGTCACCCTGGCGTCGGTCACGCCGTCGACCTCGGCGGCGAGGTCGCCGACGCCGTATCCGTCGACCGCGAAGCCGAAGCGCGCCTCCGCCGCGACCTTGTCGCCCTCGGTGACCGCGACGCGCCGCATGTTGTCGCCGAACCGGGCGAACCTGGCTCCCTGCAGGTCCCGCCAGGCCCGCGCCACGCGCATCCATGCGCCGAGCCTGTCCCGGACCTCGGGGTCCTCCCAGTGGCCGACGACGATCTTCCTCGGCAGGCGCATCCGCGCG
>Ga0187867_10000747_pt1 | contig 28727 bp, 19 predicted proteins | sample June2016WEW_13_1_FD_132976 | JGI IMG/M metagenome (GOLD analysis project Ga0187867, IMG submission 132976) | Peatland microbial communities from SPRUCE experiment site at the Marcell Experimental Forest, Minnesota, USA - June2016WEW_13_10 | ecosystem: Environmental > Terrestrial > Soil >... | reverse complement strand
TCTTCGCCCTTCCGTTTCCCGCGCCCGCGCCGCCGAGGACGCACCACGCCTGGCTCTCGATGAAGATCTTCCCCTCGTCGCAGGCCTTTGAGCCGACGGGCCTGCCCTCGGCGTCGAACGCGCGCGTGTACCAGGCGCCGTCCCAGGCCTGCTCCTCGACCGTCCTGAGCATGTCGGCGTGGTGCCCGTCGAGCCGTGCCGCGTCGGCGGGGGAGCCGAGGAAGCGGTACAGGGCGGCGAGCTCGCGCGCGGCGTAGAGGAAGAGGCCGGCGATCATGACCGACTCGGCCTTGGAGCCGGCGATGTCGCCGGTGACCTGGAAGGACTCGTTCGGCTCCTTCGAGAAGCAGTTGAGGTTCAGGCAGTCGTTCCAGTCGGCGTGGCCGATGAGCGGAAGGCCGTGCGGGCCGCGGTTCCTCAGCGTGTAGGCCATCGATGTCTCGATGTGGTGCAGGAGCGTGTCGCGGGAGCCCGGCTTGTCGGCGTAGCCGCACGGCTCGCCGAGGATCGTCCTGTCACCCGTCTCGCGGACGTAGGCGCAGGTCGACAGGATGAGCCAGAGGGGATCGTCGTTGAAGCCGCCCCCGACGTCGGCGTTGCCCTTCTTGGTGAGGGGCTGGTATTGGTGGAAGCACGTGCCGTCGGACAGCTGGGTGGAGGCGATGTCGAGGATGCGCTGGCGCGCGCGGGCGGGCAGGAGGTGGACGAATCCGAGGATGTCCTGGTTAGAGTCCCGGTAGCCCATCCCCCGGCCGATGCCGGTCTCGTAGCCCGAGGTCGAGCGCGAGAGGTTGAACGTGGCCATGCACTGGACCTGGTTCCAGACGTTGGTCATGCGCTGCAGGTGCACGTTCGGAACCTGCGGAGCCTGGTAGGCGCTGAGCAGGTCGAGCCAGCGCCGGCGCAGGGCGGCGAAGGCGCCGTCGACCACGGCCATGTCCGAGTACTTCGCGAGAACGTCCCGGCCCTTCGCCTTGTTCATGACGAACGGGGCGTCGAACTTCGGCAGGTCGCCCTGCTCGACGTAGGCGAGCACGAAGGCGAAGGCCTCGGACTTTCCGGGCTTGATCGCAAGGTCCACCTGGTGTGCCCCGATCGGGTTCCAGCCGTACGCGCGGCTGTTGGAGCACCGGCCGGCGAGGACCGCCCGCGGGTCGTGCAGCCCGTGATGGACACCGACGAACGCGTCCCGCGACGTGTCGTATCCCGCGATGTCCCGGGTGCACCCGAAGAGCGTGTAGTGGTTTCGGCGCTCGCGGTACTCGGTCTTGTGGTAGATGGCGGAGCCCTCGACCTCGACCTCGCCGATCGAGTAGGTGCGCTGGTAGTTGGTCATGTCGTTCAGCGCCTCGTAGAAGCAGAACTCGACGAAGGAGAACAGGGACAGCCTCTTCGTGGTCCTCGACGCGTTGCGCACCGTGACCTTCCAGATCTCAACGTTCTCGTCGGGCGGCACGAAGATGAGCTGCTCCACCTCGACGCCGCCCTTCCGGCCCGTGATGCGGGTGTAGCCGAGCCCGTGGCGGCACTCGAACGCGTCCAGCGGGGTGCGCACGGGCTTCCAGCCTGGATTCCAGATCGTTTTGCCCTGCTTTATGTAGAGGAAGCGCCCGTCGTTATCCATCGGATTGCTGTTGTACCGGTACCGCGTGAGGCGCCTGAGCCGGGCGTCCTTCCAGAACGAGTAGCCGCCGGCCGTCTGGGTGCATATCCCGAAGAAGTCGTCCTGGCCGAGCATGTTGAGCCACGGAAGTGGCGTGTCGGGGCGCGTGATTACGAACTCGCGGTTTGCGTCGTCGAAGTGACCGTATTTAGCCATGGGTGGAAGAGGGGTTTGGGGCGGCCGGGCGCGGGGGCGGGCCTGCGCCTGGTGGCGCGCGCCCGGAGCGCCCTGCCGCCCTGGGGGCCGCGGGAATCGATCCAGATTGAATGGGATCAGGGGGCGCGTTTGCAAGCCTCGGCGGCCGGCCAGGGGTTCGGCTCCCAGAGGGCCGCCCGGCCCCGGAGCCCGCAGGGAGCGCCGCGCGGCTAACGCGCGGACCGGACCAGCTCCAGCATGCGGCTGGCGGACGGATCGTTTGGCCGGAGCTCCAGGACCCTCCCGAACTCCCCGATCGCCTCGTCCCTGCGGCCCATCTGCAGCAGGGCCATGCCGCGGGAGAAGTGGGCCTGGGCGAAGTCAGGCTGCGCGCGGATCGCGGCGTCGATCCGCTCGATCCCCTCGCGGGTGCGCCCGCTGCGGCAGAGCAGCACGCCCAGGTTGTTACTCGCCTCGGCAAGTCCCGGCTGGATGCGCAGGGCCTCCTCGAAATTGGCGATCGCCTCGGGGATCCTCCCGGCCTGGGCCAGGGCGTTGCCCAGGTCGAAGTGCACCCGCGCCTGCTCGGGGCTGATCCTCAGCGCGGCCTCGAACTCGGCGACGGCCTCGGGGGTCCTCCCGCTCCTGAGCAGGGCCTCGCCCAGGGCGTCGCGGCCGTCCGCGTTGCCGGGCTGGATCCGCACGGCCTCCTCGAACTGCCCGATCGCCTCCGGCGTTCGCCCGGTCCTGTCGAGGGCCTTGGCGAGGTTGTAGTGCGCGGCCGCGAACCCGGGCTCAAGGCGCAGCGCGGCCTCGTAGCATCCGATCGCCTCCTGGGTGCTCCCCTGGAGATCGAGGGCGTTCCCGAGGTTGTTGAGCACCCCCGGGTAAGCCGGCTGAATCTCCAGCGCCGCCCTGTACTGGCGGATCGCCTCGGGGATCCTCCCGGCCCTGAAGAGGGCCAGCCCCAGGTTGTTGCGGGCGTTCGCGTTGTCCGGGCGCTTCGCGACCGTGTCGGTCCAGAGGTTAAGGTCGCTCGCGTAGACCTCGTTTCGCCCCGCCGTCAAGAACCCGAGCGCGACGGCGAGCAGGCCCAGCGCGGCCAGTCCCCGGCGGCCCGCGCACGAGTAGGCGCCGACGGCCGCGGCCGCGGCCGCGGCCGCGAGCGGCAGGTACATCCTGTGCTCGGCCATCGACTGCGTCGCCACGGGCACGACGCTGCTCGGCGCGAGGATGACGAGGAACCAGGCCCCGAGGAAACCCAGCGCCGGCCTGCGCCGAAGCGCCGCCACGGTGGCGGCCGCCAGGGCAGCGACGGCGAGGGCGAATGGCAGGACCCCGGCCGGTGAGTGGGCACGGAACGGGCCGTATTCGAACACCAGGGGCCGCGGCCACACGGCCAGCCCCGCGTAGCGGGCGATCGCCTCGGGCTGCGTCAGCCAGTAGTCCCCGGCGGAGACGCCCGCGTTGAAGCCCGCCGAGCCCCCCCGGCTCCAGCCGGTTCCTGCCGCGAGCGCGGCCAGCGGCAGCCATGTCGCCGCCAGCGCTATGTAGAGGCCTCTCCGCCGCCGCCACGCCTCCCGGAACGTGCCGGCGGCGAACGTGCGGTCGTAGAGCAGCACGACCAGGGGGGCCGTCGCCATCACCTCCTTGGTCGCCATGCCGAGCGCGCAGGCGGCGACGGCGCCGGCCTGCCAGCCCGCCGGCCGCGCCGACTCGGCGGACCGGATGAAGCAGTAGAGGGTGAGCAGGTAGAACAGCCCCATCAGCGACTCGACCCGCTGGACGACATAGGTCACGCACTCGGTCTGCAGGGGATGCAGGGACCAGAGCAGCGTCGCCGCCAGCGCGAGCGCCGCGGCGTCCCTGCCGAAGCGCCCGGCAAGGACCGGCCCGGCCAGGGTCCTGCGCACCACGCCGAACAGGGCAAGGGAGGCCGCGATGTGAATGAGGACATTGAGCGCGTGGTAGCCCCGCACCTGGGTCCCGCCGAGCGCATGGTTGAGCGCGAGGGTCAGGTTGGCCACCGGGCGGCCGGCGACGGTGGTGCCAGCGGGCGCCGACAGAAGCGCGTCGCCGGGCGGCCAGAGGCGCCCTATCGAGGCGTTGTCCAGGATCGCGGACTGGTCGTCATAGACGAAGGGGGCCCGGTAGCAGTTGTGGTAGGCCGCGAGGACCGCCAGGGCGATAAGCGCGGCCGCCGCGAGGGTCCCCAGCCGGCCTTGGGCGCCCCGCGGAGCCGTCGTGGAGGCGGGTGCGCTCATCCGGGGCGCGCGCCCGCATTCCTGCGTCCGCGATGGCACCATTTCCTGCGCGTTGTCATCGTAGGGGTAGTCCCCAACCCTGTCTGGCCTTCGTCTCCTGCGCAATCAACACCATTGGATTGCGCGCGTCGGGCGTGGGCCCCGGGCGGCCCGGGGCGCGCGACGTTGGCTGGGAATGCCCGCCGGGCGACCGGCCGGCGGCCAATCGCCATCCGCGGATTGCCAATTCGGGGAAGGCGGCCAACGTCCTTCTGGATTTGACGGCCATGGACATAGGCACCTGCGTCAGAACCTTCGCGAGAATCCCTCGGGCTGCGAGGACCGGGGGCGCGCCGGCGCACCGCCGGCCCGCGGGCGGCCGCGGCCGCCGCAAGGACCTGGGATCCGGACAAAAGTGGCCAGCGTGACGCCACCGTCGCCCCGGGCCAGGCTGGTCGATCGCCGGTCGTTCGTGCGCTCGGCGGTGTGGACCTCGCTCGGCCTCGCCGCCGGAGCCTCGCTGCCGTTCAGGGTGTCGGCGCAGGCCGCGGCGCGCCCGGCGGGTGGGGCGCCCGCGCGCCCCCAGCCCGAGAGCACGCGGCGCATGGCCGCGCTACTTGCAAAGATCACGCGCGAGGCCGATCCCCTGCGAAACCCCTACCGCAACCGCGAGCAGGTGGCGCTGCTGCAGGCGATGGAGGCGAAGACCGCCGATCTCGCCGAGGTCTTCCGCATAAGGATGCGGCTGGCCTGGCAGCTCCTGGACGCCGGAATGGCCGACGAGGCGCTTGAGCAGTACGGCGCGATCCAGCGGATGATGGAGGAGCAGCACGTCGCGCCTGGGGACCGGAGGGAGGCGGACTGGCTCACCTTCAAGGCCACGTGCGGGCTGAGGATCGGCGAGAACGAAAACTGCTGCGCCCAGCACAATGCCGACTCGTGCCTGTTCCCCATCCACGGCAGGGGGATCCACCGCCTGCCGCGGGGCTCCCGCCTGGCGATCGCCACCCTGACCGGGCTGCTCGAGAAGTACCCCGGAGACCTGCGCGCGCGCTGGATGCTCAACATCGCGTACATGACCCTCGGGGAGTATCCCGACAAGGTGCCGCCGAGGTGGCTCCTGGACCCGAAGCTCTTCGCGTCCGACTACGACATCAAGCGCTTCCCCGACGTGGCCCCGGACGTCGGGCTGGACCTGGACGGCCTCGCGGGCGGCGTCGTGCTAGAGGACTTCGACAACGACGGGTTCCTGGACCTCATGGTTTCGCGCTGGGGGGTGACCAGCCAGCTGCGGCTCTTCCGCAACAACGGCGACGGCACCTTCACCGAGCGAACGGAGGAGGCGGGCCTCATGGGCCTTACGGGCGGCCTCAACATGATCCAGACCGACTACAACAACGACGGGCTGGTGGACGTCCTGGTGCTGCGGGGGGCCTGGCTAGGCACCGAGGGGCGCTACCCCTGCTCGCTGCTGCGCAACAACGGGGACTTCACCTTCACGGACGTGACCGAGGAGGCGGGGCTGCTCAGGCTCCGGCCGGTCCACTCCGCGGTCTGGTTCGACTACAACGCCGACGGCTGGCTGGACCTCTTCCTCGCCAACGAGTCGAGGAGGGACGACCGCAACCCCTGCGAGCTCTTCCGCAACAACGGCGACGGGACCTTCACCGAGTGCGCGGCCGAGCACGGCCTGGACCTGGTGGGGTTCTTCAAGGGGGTGGCGAGCGCGGACTACAACAACGACGGCAGGCCGGACCTGTTCCTGTCGCGGGTCGACGGGCCGAAGGTCCTGCTGCGCAACGACGGGCCCGCGGGCGCGGACGCGTCGGCCCGCGCCCCGTGGCGCTTCACCGACGTCGCCGAGGTGGCCGGCGTGACCGAGCCGCCCGTCAGCTTCCCCTGCTGGTTCTGGGACTACGACAACGACGGCTGGCCCGACATCTTCGTCGCCGGATACAAGATCCAGGACGTGGGGGACGTCGCCGCCGAGTACCTCGGGCTGCCGCAGGCGGGCCAGCGGCCGAAGCTCTACCGCAACAACCGCGACGGCACGTTCGCCGACGTCACCCGGGAATGCGGGCTCGAGCACGTGTTTGTGGCGATGGGCGCCAATTTCGGCGACCTCGACAACGACGGCTGGCTCGACTTCTACCTGGGCACCGGCAACCCCGAGCTGAGCACGCTGATCCCCAACCGGATGCTGCGCAGCGACCGCGGCCTGCGCTTCCAGGACGTGACGACCTCGGGCGGCTTCGGCCAGCTGCAGAAGGGCCATGGCGTCGCCTTCGGCGACATCAACAACGACGGCGCGCAGGACATCTACTGCGTCGTCGGCGGCGCCGTCGAGGGGGACCATTTCCACAACCAGCTCTTCGCCAACCCCGGCCACGGCAACCACTGGCTAAAACTCAAGCTCGAGGGCGTGAGGACAAACCGCGCGGCCATCGGGGCTCGAATCAGGGCCGTGGTTGCGACGGACGAGGGGGAGAGGTCGATCCACCGCATCGTCGGCAGCGGCGGCAGCTTCGGGGCCTCGCCGCTGCGCCAGGAGATCGGGCTGGGCCAGGCCCGGGCCGTGAAGCGCGTCGAGATCTTCTGGCCCGTCACGGGCGCGACGCAGGTCGTCTCCGGGCTGGAGATGGACGGCGCCTACCGCATCACCGAGGGCGTGGAGGCGGCGGACCGCATCGAGCTCAGGAACTTTAAATGGCCCACCAGCGCCCGGGCGTAAGGGGGATCGGCGCCCTCGCGGCGCTGGCGGTTGCGGTCTGCGCCGCCGACCGCGCAGGGGCCCCAGGGGTTCGTCCCGCGGCTGCGGCTAGCGGCTCCAGGCAGCCGCAAGCCGCATGAGGCCCGTAGGCCCGAGGTCGGGGACCAGGATCGACCGCGGCTCGCCGACGGCCCGGCAGACGGCTTCCGCCGCCAGGTGCCCCGATCGCGACGCTCCCTCCATCGTGGACGGCCAGCCGGTGGCCGTCCAATCGCCGGCCAGGAAGCAGTTCGGCCACGGCGAGGTGCAGGACGGCCGCGAGGCGTCGATCCCCGGGGGCACGCCGAAGGTGGCGCGAAGCTCCTTCACAAAGGCGGCCTTCTCGAGGCGCGCCGAGCGGACGACGGGAAAGAACTCGGCCAGGTCGGCGACGGCCCGCGCCACGGCCTCCTCCCGGGAGAGCGCTGCAAAGGCGCGCGACGCGCTCACCACGAGCTCCAGGTAGCTGCCGGCGCGCCTGCGCCAGGCCTGCAGCCGGCCCTTGTTGAACATCCAGTGGGCCTCGCGGTCCAGAAGCACGGCGTGGTCCAGCTCGGTGATCTCGCGGTCGAACCACAGGTGCACGCTGCAGATCGGCCAATGCTCGTGGCGCCCGATCTTGGCGGCGAGCGCGCCGGCGCCCTCGCGATCCGGCATGCGCGGAAGCAGACTCGCCATCGCCTCAAACGGCAGCGCCAGGACCAGGAACTCGGAGGCCAGGGAGCCGCTCCGCGCGGCGAGCGCCCATCGGGACGCGCCCTCGTCCCACGACGCCGACTCCACGGCCTCGCCGAGCGAGACGGCGCCGCCGCGCCCCCTCAGCAGCTCGGCCGCGCCGACGTAGAGCTCGCCGAGCGGCACCGTGCTCAGGCCCATTCGGCCCGCCTCGGCCGAGTTCATGAACAGCTCACGGACCACCTTGGCCGCGTAGGGCAGAGCGATCGAATCGATGTCGGCGTTGAGCGCGCTGGCGATAACCAGCCGCCAGAAGCGGTCGAGCGCCCCCTTCGTCTGGCCGTTGCGTGCCAGCCACGCGGCAAGGCTCTCGGTGCTGTCCGCCGGGACCGGCCGCAAGAGGGCGCGGAAGGCGCGCCCGAGGGCCGCCTTGTCGCGCAGGGTGAACGCCCTCGCCGCCAATAGGCGCGGGAGGCCGTGCAGCGGCGCCGGCAGCCACGAGGGACCGAGCGGGGAGCGCCGTCCCCCCGGCTCGATCATGGTCATGCCGCTCGTCCAGCGAATGCGGTCCGCGACCCCGATTCGCCGGTAGAAGCCGGCGAGGTTCGTGCAGCAGCCGAAGAGCACGTGCTGGCAGTTGTCGATGACCTCGCCGACGCCCGGGTGGAGGAACGAGGTCGCGCGCCCGCCCAGGTAGCTGCGGCGCTCGACGAGCCGCACCCGCATGCCGGCCTCGGCCAGCGCGCACGCCGCGCTCATGCCGGCGACCCCGCCGCCTACCACAGTGACCGTCCGGCCCTTTCCAGAAGGCTTCTCGGCGTCCATCTCTTCCGGCGGTCAGGCGGACAGCCGCGCGAGCGCCATGCGCGCCTGGCCCACGGCGAGGATCCCCAGCTTCTGCGCGAGCGGCACGCTGACCCGCCGCGAGAACACGTCGTAGTCCACGCGCCGGATCCGGTCCAGCAGGCGATGATAGATCGAGACGAGCACCCACATGGCGGGGCGGCTCTCGCGGTCGAGGAGCGGCAGCAGCCTCTGCGCCGACTGGTAGTAGGCTTCGGCGCGGCGGGCGATCTCGGCGAGCAGGGCCCGCTCGTTGGCCGTGGGCGGGGCGCCGGGCGCGCGGTGCAGAAGGGACTCCAGCGCGACGCCGTGGGCCTTGAGGTCCTCGAGCGGCAGGTAAACGCGGTTGAACCCCGCGTCCTCGGCGACGTCGCGCAGGATGTTGGTCAGCTGAAACGCGATGCCCGTCTCCTCGGCAAGCTTCTCGGCGCCGCGGTCCTCGTAGCCGAAGATGCGGATGCATACCAGGCCCACGACCGAGGCCACCCGGTAGCAGTAGCCGTAGAGGTCTGTGAACGTGGCATACGTGTCGGGCGCGTCGCTCGCTGCCGGCCTGAGATCCATCGTCATGCCCTCCACGAGCTCGTCGAGGAGGCCAAGCGGGATGGCGAACCGCCTTGTGGCGTCGAACAGGGCGAGGAAGACCGGGTCGGAGGTGGCCCCGCCCTGGCAGACGCCCCGCCACGCCGCCAGCCACTCGTCCAGGCGGCGCCGGCGCTCCTCGCGGGGGAGGCTGTCGTCATCGGCCAGGTCGTCGGCCCTGCGCATGAAGGCGTAGGTGGCGCAGATCGCGTTTCGCCTGTCCTCGGGCAGGGCGACGAAGGCGTAGTAGAAATTCTTCGCCTTGCTCCTGGCGACGGCCCGGCACGCCGCGTAGGCCTCGTTCAGCCTGGCACCGTCCGACTTGAGCTCGGGGGTCACGCAGCCTTCCCCTTGGGCCGCCCGCCGAGGCGAAGCGCGGGCAGGGCCCTGCCGCCCACGGCGCGCAGCGCGAGCCTGAGCTTTGCGCCCCTCGAAAGACTGGGCCGGGAGCCAAGCACGTCATAGTCCTGCCGCTCGATGGCGCGCAGGATCTCCAGGCCACCCCGGCTGAAGAGCTCGAGATCGAGCGCGACATCGGGGCGGACCATGGCGACCAGCGGGAGCCCCTTCTCGAAGAGGCTGCGCGCAAAGTCGACCTCGTGGCGCAGCAGCGCGCGAAACCCCGGCGTGGCGACGGCGCCGGCTATCGTCTCCTCGGTCACCCCGAACCTCCGCATGTCGCTTTGCGGAAGATAGATCCGGCCCTTGGCGTAGTCCCTGCGCACATCCTGCCAGAAATTCGCGAGCTGGAGGGCGGAGCAGGTGGCGTCCGACAGGCGGAAGCGGCCCTCGTCCGCCTCGCCGCAGGCGTAGAGCACGAGGCGGCCCACCGGTGCCGCCGAGTAGCGGCAGTAGGCAAGGACGTCCTCGATCGCGGGGTAGCGCGTGACGTTCTGGTCCTGGCGGAACGCCGTCAGCAGGTCGGCGAACGGCTCCTTCGGGATGGAGCACGCGCGGATCGTCTCGCCGAGCGCGACGAAGACGGGATGGCGCGCGCGCCCCTCGTAGCAGGCGTCCAGCTCGCGGCCCCATACGCCGAGCAGGGCCGTGGCCTGCGCAGTGTCGCCCACCTCGTCGCCCAGGTCATCCGAGATGCGGCAGTAGGCGTAGATCGAGTAGAAGTGCTGGCGGAGCTCCCTCGGCAGGAACCACGAGGCCACGTGGAAGTTCTCGTAGTGAGACTCGGCAAGGCGCCTGCAGTAGGCGACGGCCTCGGCGAGCGTCGGCGCGGCCTCGGGGATGCGGTACGAGTCCGGCAGCGCCTCCCAGCCGCGCTCCGCCAGCGCCTCGTCGCCAGGCTGCCCGGCCGCCGTGGTCATGGCTCGAAGCCGCCCCCTTTGGCCGGCCTCACCGGAGCGCGGCGCGGTCCCGGCACCCCTGGGGCGCGCACGGCTTCCTGTGCGTGGTGGGCCGAGGCCCTGATGGTTGCTTTCGCCAACACGTCGTTTCGATCTTACCCACGCCGGGCGCGCGGGACAAGCTCATTGAGGGTCGGCCGCGGCCCGTTCCCCCGGGTCCGGGCCGGCGCCGCCTCCTGCGTCCGCCCCCTTGCGGTCCAGGAAGCCGAGCAGGGACTCGCCGACGGCGCGCGCGGCCTCCCGGCTGTCCCTGCCCATGCGCATCAGCGCCGGCCAGTGCCAGGGCCGGGCCACGGCAAAGGGGATGAAGCGAGCCCATTGGAACCTGCCGTCGGCCGAGAAGAAGCCGTTGAAGTCGGGCAGCCCTTCCTCGGCTCCGTCGCTCACCCCCTTGATGCAGCAGAACCGGACCGCGCGCTCCCTCGCCAGGCGGGCGACCGCCGCAGCCTCCATGTCGACGAGGCCGGCGCCGTAGGCTTCGGCAAGGAGTCGCTTCTGGGCCCGGCCGGCCACGCCGCGGCTGGTCACCAGCCAGCAGCCACCGGGCGAGTCCGGGACCGTGAAGCGCTCCCCGGTCTCGGCATCGATGACCCCGGCCACCCTGTAGGCGCGGCCGGCCGCGAACTCCGCGCGCAGAGCCCCGGCCCAGCCTACCGAGACGGCGAGATCGAGGGCCCCGTCCCGTCCCGCCTCGGCGAAGGCCCTCGCCGCGGCCTGCGCCCCGGCGCCGGCGCAGGCGGCGATCCATTCGCCCCCGCCGTGGCGCCGCCGCCAGAGATCGACGCCGTTGCGCGACTCGCGCTGCCAGCCGCGCACGAGCGGCCTGAGCTCGCCCTCCATCGCGGCGATGATGGCCACCCGTGTCATGGCCGCGGCGCGTAGCCGTGGGCTCGGTACCACTCGATCGCGGCGCGCATCGCCGGCTCGACCGGCGCGGCTCGGAATCCCAGCTCCTCCTGCGCGCGGGCGCTCGAGGTGAACATCTTCTTGCGGCCCATGCGGACCTGGTCGAGCGTCGCGCGCGGCTCGCGCCCGCGCAGCCGGCCCGTGATCCACTCGTCAAGGAAGGCGTAGGCGAACGCGACCGGAAACGGGATCCTGGCCGTCGGGGCCGCGATGCCGGTGATCGCCGACATCTTCTCGAGGATCCGCTTCAGCGTCAGGTTTTCGCCGCCCAGGATGTAGCGGCGGCCGGGCCTGCCGCGGGTGAGCGCGTCGGCGTGCGTGCGGGCGACCTCGGCCACGTCCACGAGGTTCAGCCCGGTGTCGATGTAGGCTGGGAACCGGCCGTTGAGGAAGTCCACGAAGATGCGGCCCGTTGGCGTGGGCTTGGCGTCGTTTGGGCCGATGGGCGTCGTGGGGTTGAGGATGATGACCTGCTGGCCCTTCTGCGCCGCGGCGACCGCCTCGAGCTCGGCCAGGAACTTCGAGCGCTTGTAGTGGCCGACCATGTCGGCGAGGCAGACCGGCGTGTCCTCGTCGACGGCGATCCCGTCGGTGCGGAAGTGCATCGTGGCCACGCTGGAGGTGTAGACGAACCGCGGCACCCGGGCCTCGCCGGCCATCCGCAGCAGGTCGCGCGTGCCGTGCACGTTGGCGCCGTACATGGCCGCCGGGTCGCGGACCCAGAGCCGGTAATCGGCGGCCACGTGGACGACGGCGTCGCAGCCGTCCAGCGCGGGCCGCAGCGTCTCCGGCTGGGCCAGGTCCCCCACGTGGGTCTCACCGGGTATTCCCTCGAGGTTGGACAAGCTGCTTGTCTTGCGCACCAGCATGCGTAGGCCGGCGCCCTGCGCCGCCAGCGCCCGGGCCACGTGGTGGCCCACGAACCCGGTCGCGCCCGTTAGGAAGATTTTCAAGGGTGACCTGCCGGCCTCCCGGATGGGTCCCAGGGGCCCCGGGCCGGCGGGGCGCCGGGGCGTGGGCCCCTAGTCAAGCGCCTCCGGGTGGAGCGCGATGCCCTTCTCGCCGGCGGCCTTGCGCTCGTTGTACTTGCGCACCCAGTCCTCCCACTGCTTGCCTGCGGCGCAATCCTTGCCGGTGAACTCGATGCGGGCGATCTCGGCGTAGCTCACCCTGCGCTTCTCCGGCGCGCTCGGGGTGAAGTACTGGACATGGGAGTCCGCCAGCGTGGCCCCGTCCTGGCGGTTGAAGATGTAGGCCTCGATGAGCTCGCCGCTCCTGAGCGTGAGCGTCACGTTGCCGCGGTAGTCGAAGGCGGTCTCGAGTGCCCTGCGCAGGTCGTCGTCGCTTGCGAGTGCAGGGACCCAGCCCTCCAGGTTGTGCTGCTCGGCGCCCGGCGCCAGTTCCAGCGCCTCGACCTGGTCCAGCGTGTATTTCTGCGCCTCGGCGCCCATCAGTGGACCTCCTCCATACTGGGGACGGGCTGCTCAGCCGGCGCCGAGGGGCCGTGCGCAGCCGACTCCTCGAGCAGCTTCAGGGCATGCGCGTCGGCGTAGGTCCTGAAGTTTCCCCTGACCATCCCGAGGAAGCCGCTTAGCGAGCTGAAGCCGTCCATCACCGCGGACGGTTCATAGCCGCAGCTGACCATGCAGTTGGCGCACTTGGGGTTGCCGCTTGCCGCGCCGTACTGCTCCCACTTCGTGGTCTCCAGCAGTTCCTTGAACGTCTCGGCGTAGCCGTCCTGCAGGAGGTAGCACGGGCGCTGCCAGCCGAATATGTTGAAGGCAGGCGAGCCCCACGGCGTGCACTCGTACTTGCGGTCGCCCATCAGGAACTCGAGGAAAAGGGGCGACATGTTGAACTTCCACGAGCGTTTGCGGTTGGACAGGGCCGCGCGGAACAGCCGGCGCGAGCGCGCCCGGCCCATGAAGTGGCTCTGGTCCGGGGCCTTGTCGTAGCTGTACCCGGGGGAGAGCACGATGCCCTCGACGCCCATGTCCATGACCTCGTCGAAGAAGCCGCGGATGCTGACCGGGTCCGCGCCGTCGAAGAAGGTCGCGTTGGTGGTCACGCGGAAGCCGCGCTTGACCGCCTCCTTGATGGCCTCGACGGCGATGTCGTAGCCGCCCTCGCGGCAAACCGAGAAGTCGTGGTGCTCGCGCTGCCCGTCCAGGTGCACGGAGAACGTGAGGTACTTTGACGGGGTGAACTCCGGCAGCCGGCGCTTGAGGACAAGGGCGTTCGTGCAGAGGTAGACGTACTTCTTGCGCTCGACGAGACCGTTGACGATCTCGACGATCTGCGGGTGAAGAAGCGGCTCGCCGCCCGGCAGCGAGACCATCGGGGCGCCGCACTCCTCCGCCGCCGCGAAGCACTGCTCTGGCGTGAGCGCCTTCTTGAGGATGTGGGGAGGGTACTGCACCTTGCCGCACCCGGCGCACGCCAGGTTGCAGCGGAAGAGCGGCTCGAGCATGAGCACGAGAGGGTAGCGCTTGTTGCCGGCCAGCCTGTTCCGCACCACGTAGGTGGCGACGGTCCACATCTGGGAGATTGGTACTGCCATATTTGTATTGTGCGCTGGGGCGTTGCCTCAGGAATTGCCTTCGGAAGCCCGCCGGACGCCGACGAGGGCCAGCAGCGGAAAGTACTGTCGATAGAGATGATACGCCAGATAAAACACCTTGGGAAAGCCCGTCGCGGTGTACAGGGCCTGGCGTGCCGGCCCGGTTCCTGCCGACTCGTCCCAGCTGCCGTCCGCCCTCTGGCGGGCGAGCAGCCAGCGAACGCCCCTCTCGACGCAGTCCGAACGGCCGTCGCCGGCGGCCAGCAGGCCGAGAAGCGCCCACGCGGTCTGCGACGGCGTGCTCGGTCCGATCCCGCGCGTGGCGGGGTCGTCGTAGGTCCCGCAGGTCTCGCCCCACCCGCCGTCGTCATTCTGCACGCTGCGGATCCAGTCCGCCGCCATGCGGATCCGCGGATCGCGGCGGTCGAACCCCACGGCGTCCAGCCCGCGCAGGACCAGGAAGGTGCCGTAGACGTAGTTCACCCCCCAGCGGCCGAACCAGCTCCCGTCCGGCTCCTGCTGGGACAGGACGAACCTGACAGCCTCGTCGACGCGCGGGTCGGAGCGGCCGTACCCGTAGGCCGCAAGCATTTCCAGGATGCGCCCGGTGATGTCAGCCGTCGGCGGGTCCAGCATCGCGTTGTGGTCCGCGAAGGGAATGTTCTCGAAGATCATCTTGGTGCAGTTCTTGTCGAAGCTGCCCCAGCCGCCTCCGCGGCACTGCATGGCGAACTCCCACTCGATCGCGCGCTGCGCCGCCTCGTGCTGGTCGCTGTCCCGGGGATTGTCCACCTTGCTCAGGGCAAGCAGCACCTGTGCCGTGTCGTCGGTGTCCGGATAGAACTCGTTGGCGAACTCGAAATACCAGCCGCCGGGCTCGGTGTCCGGGAGCTTGACCGTCCAGTCGCCCCTGTGGCGGACCTCCTTCGACAGCAGCCAGTCCGCGGCCCTCACCATGCGCGGGTCGGTGCGCGCCAGGCCGGCCTCCCCGAGGGCGAAGACGGCCTGCGCGGTGTCCCAGACTGGCGAGGTGCACGGCTGCATGCGGAAGGTGGGCTCGGGCGCCTCCGGCGTCGCCGGCTGCTCGATTCCAAGCTTCTCGAATTCCGCGTGGGCGCGGATGACCTGCGGGTGGTCCTCCGGGTAGCCGAGGCAGCGGAGCGCGATCACCGCGTTCAGCATGGCCGGGTAGATGGCGCCCAGCCCGTCGGACATCTCGAGGCGCGCGACGAGCCATTTCTCCGCCCGCCTGAGCGCGAGCCCCCTCAACGGCCGGAACCGGACGGCGTCGAGCCAGTGGAGGACCCTGTCGAGGACGATGAAGAAGTTGCGCCAAGACAGGACGGCCGCCCGGTCGAGGGGCAGGCGCAGGTCGGAGTTGGCGCGGCCGCCCACGAACAGCTCGTCGATTCCCTGCTCGGGGGGGACCTTCCTGAACGGCCTCTTGGCCCAGATGATGGCCAGCGGCACGAGGATCGCGCGCGACCACGACGATATCTCGTAGATGTTGAAGTAGAACCAGGTGGGGAACAGCACAATCTCCGGCGGAATGGCCGGCGCGCTGTCGTAGTCGTACTGGCCGACCGAGCAGAGGTAGATCTTGGTGAAGGTGTTGCACTTCACGACGCCGCCGTGGCCCAGGATCCACCGGCGGCAACTCGCCAGCCTCGGATCATCCGCGCCCATTCCCACCAGCTTGCAGGCGAGGTAGCACTTCACCGCGAGCGATATGTTGCCCGGGCCCCCGGGATAGAGGCTCCAGCTGCCATCCTCGTTCTGGCAGCGCAGGATCTCCGCGGCGGCGCGCCGCAGCCGGCCCGGATCGCCGCTCCCGAGCAGCGTGTGCATGTATATGTAGTCGGCCTCGAGCATCGAATCGGCCTCCAGCTCGCCGGACCAGAAGCCGTCGAGGTGCTGCCGGGACAGGAGGAAGTCGCGCGAGCGGGCTATGGCCGCCTGCACGTCCGCAAGGTCGGCGTCGGCGCGGCCGCTCTCGGGCGCCGAAGTATGCGTTGTCCCGTCCGCTATTGTCATGGGGCAGAGGGCGCCCCGGCCCCCGCCGGACGAACCTCGGGCCGTAGTCCTTGAGCCATGCGGAATTCCATTTTTAGTAATCGAATCGAAACATCAAAAACGGCAAGCGATATTTCTCCGCGGCCCCCCCGCAAATCTGCCCGGAACGGGGGGAGGGGAACGCGCGCCTGCGCGCCGCCATCTGGGGCGCGATCCCGCCGCGGTTGGTTGTTGCCGCGGGCCCGCCGTTGCCATTCTGTCCGGAGGACCGCTGTCCGCCCGCCCGCCCGCCGGAAGGACGCCCCGAATCCCCGTCGATTTCACCCATGAGCGAAGCCGCCCCGCGCCGAACCGCCTCCGAGATGATTGTCGGCTACTTCAGGGACTTCGGAGTCCTGCGGGAGACGCGCACCGAATACTGGGGCATCCAGATCATCAACTTCCTCGACTGCACGGCGTATTTCGCGCTCCTGACGATCGCGGCCGTGTTCCTGTCCGACGACCTCGGGCTCAACGACCGCGACGCCGGCTACGTCATCATGGCGTTCACGTCGACCACGTCGCTCATGCTGCTTTTCTCGGGGATGGCCACGGACTGGCTTGGCATCCGGCGCGCGCTCAACGTCTCGCTGGGAGGCCAGCTCGTGCTGCGCCTCGCGATGGTCTGGGTCGGCCTCACCCCCTCGTTGCCGCACCGCGGCCTCCTCGCGGGCATCATCTTCTTCCTCATGGCGCCCTTCATGGCGGGCCTGCAGACTGTCTTCCAGGCCGCCACAAACCGGTACACGACCCGGCGGTCGCGCGGAGCCGGCTTCAACCTGTGGTACCTCTTCATGAACGTCGGGGCAGCGGCGGCGGGCTTCTCGATCGACATCGTGCGCAAGCTCCTGCACCTGCCCAACGTCCACATATTCACTATGGGCGTCGTGACGGCCGTTCTCTGCATCATCGCGGGGAGGCTGCTTGTCAGGAGCGAGGAGCAGCTTGTCGCGGCTGACGAGGCCCCCGAGGAGCAGGAAAAGGACAAGAAGGTCGTGCGGAAGAACCCGATCAGGGACTGGCGCGAGATGGTCAGCGAGCCGACGCTCTGGCGGCTGGTTGTGCTGAGCGCGCTGATCGTAGGAGTCCGGGCGGTCTATGCCTACCTGTACCTCCTGATGCCTAAGTACTGGCTGCGCACGATCGGGCCGGACGCGGCCTTCGGCACGCTGAACGCGATCAATCCCATAGGGATCGTGATCGGCCTCGTCCTTTTCATTCCGTTCGCGAACCGCTACCGCGTTTTCACGATGCTCGTCTACGGGGCCATGATCTCGTCGATCTCGCTCTTCCCCATGGCGCTGCCCTGGACCGTGTACGGCCTCAAGATAGAGAACGCCCATTACCTGATGGCGCTCCTGTGCATGGCGCTGCTCACGGTCGGCGAGGTGGTGTGGTCGCCCAAGTTCTACGAATACGCGGCTGCAATCGCCCCGAAGGGCCAGGAGGGCATGTATCTCGGCCTGTCGCTCATCCCCTGGTTCCTGGCGAAGACAATGGTCAGCGCCCTCTCGGGCCACCTCCTCGAGCGCTGGTCGCCCGAGAAGGTGCTGATAAACGGGGTCCCGACGCCCCTGCAGCAGGCGATGGTCGCCCACCAGCTCGGCTACTGGCACCGCCCCGAGGCCATGTGGTTCGTGCTCGGGGCCTACGCGCTCGGCGGCTGCCTCATCGCGGCGCTCCTCGGGAAGTGGTTCAGCCAGGGCGTGGAGGAGAGCAGGTAGCCGGCACCCCGGGCCGGCGCGAGCGCTCAGCGGCCGCGGACGTAGGCGCGGATCGCCTCGAACTGGCTGTCCCCGTCGAGGCCCGCCTCCGCCATGACCACCGCCCCCGCGCCGCTCCCGAGGAAGTGCCCGAGGCGGAACGGATGGAGCGAGTGGGCGCGGCCGCGGTCGGAGCGCACCCAGCGGGTCATCGTGGCCATCGTGAAGTCCGTGACGGCCATGGCCTCGAGCTGGTGGGCCTCGGGAAAGACACGCTCGCGCTCGAGCAGGGGCAGCAGGTCGAAAAGCTCGCACGAGGTCACCACGTAGGCGTTCAGGTCCAGGCCGTCGCGCTCGAGCAGCGGCAGCGCCCTGGTCACGAAAGCATAGGTGGCGCCGGTCCCCTGCAGCACGACCGTGCCCTGGCTCCGCCCGCGCGCCGCCCGCAGGCGATAGGCGCCCTGCGCCGCGGCGGAGGCCGGCGCAAGCCCCAGGGCCGCCCGGTCGAGAACCGCCACCGGCGGGCGCGTGATGAAGGGAGCGATGACCGCGGGCCGGCTCGCCAGCGCGGCCTTCACGAGGAACCAGATCTCCTGGGGCTCCCAGGGGGTGAGGGTGACCATGGTGCCGGCCGGGAAGTTGTCCTGCAGCAGCTGGAGGGACTGCGGGTCGGCATGGGTCGGGCCGTCCTCGCCCGTCATCAGCCCCGCGTGCGCGCACACGAGGAAGAACGGGCGGTTGAAGCCGCCCTCGGCCGCGACGCGCGCCTGGTTTCCTATGGCGTGGAGCCGAGCCGCGATGTGCCCGAGCGGTGCGCTGAAGGCCCCGTAGGACGAGCCGACGCCGACATGGCCGCCGAACGCCGAGATTCCGGAGAGCATGGCGGTCATCGCGTCCTCGCAGATGCCGCCGATCGAGAGCTGCCGCGCCGCGGGGTTGTCACGCCGGTTGTAGAAGCCGGGGGGGAACCCCTCGGCGACCTTGCTGACGCTCGTCGAGGCGAGGAGGTCGGCCGATGCCACGACCAAGGCGCCGCCGCTGGCCCGGTTGTAGTGGTTTAGAACCCGCCCGAGCTCCTCGCGCAGCGTCGTCTTCGAGCCCGGCGCCAGGGCGAGCTCGCGCGGGGCCGCGGCGCCCGCCTGGCCGGCGATCTCGTGGACGGCCTCGATGCGGGGCGAGCCCGGGAGCACCCGGCGCCGCCTGCCGTCGAGCCGGTCCCTTGCTGTGCGCAGCCCCTCGGCCAGCGCCACGACCGCCGTGCGCCGCCCGGCCAGGGCTTCGCGGACGGTGGAGAGCGCCTGCCAGTAGCACTCCTCGACGACGCCGGCGTCGGCGCCGCCGCCGCAGCGCTGGGGGACGCCGTCGCAGCACGGCAGGTGCGCGGCGTCCTTGGGCAGGAGCGGCGCGACGGCGGCAAAGAAGCCCTCCGAGCACAGGCTGTGGCCCGCGCCGTGGGACGCGCGGCCCTCGATCCCGTAGTGCCACCCCTTCACCGTCCGGTAGACGATCGCCGTCGGCTGGCCGTTCTCGAGGCCCCGGGCGAGGCGCTGGGCCTTGGCGATCTGCTGCCAGTCGAAGCCGTCGGGAACCATGATGACGTTCCAGTCGTTGATGTAGGCCAGCTCCGCCGGCGTCCATTGCACGTACTCGCCCGGGGTCTCCCCGTCGCGGCAGACGCGGTTCGAGTCGATCGAGGCCTGGTTCCAGTCGACGTGCAGCACGACGTTGCCGAGCGACGCGGTGCCGCCGGCGGCGAGGGCCTCGGCCACGCGGCCCGGCGTCAGGCCGCCCTCGCCCTCGACGATGTGAACACGTGGGGCTGCCGGCCCGTAGAGGTCCGCGGCGCCCCAGGCGAGGCCGAGCGAGGCGGCCAGGCCCACGCCGGAGGCCCCGGTGGACAGGCGCACGAACGGGGTCGCGGGCGTGGGATGGCCGTCAAGCGCCTTTGCCCGGAATCTTGCGAACAGGGGCGTCCTGGCGGAGGGGTTGCGCCGGAAGCCGAGCAGGTCCTCGACCCTCAGCTGGTGCGCGGCGTCGGCGGGCAGCAGCTCCGGCGCCGCTATTCGCGCCACCTCGTTTCGCAGCGCCCACATCGCGTAGAGGCCGAGCGCCTTGTGGCCCGCCGCGTAGGAGATGATGTCCGCGTCCCGGCGGCCGGGGTGGGCGAGGTCGTAGTCCATCGTGTCGAACAGCAGCCGCGCGACGAAGCGCCCGGAGGAGATCGAGCCGCCCGGGTGGCCGGAGAGCGGCACATAGTTGTACATCACCGCGCAAAGGGTGCGGTAGACCAGGTCGAACGCCTCGAAGTGCGCCACGGTGCGCTCGTCGAGAGGCGCGCCCTCCGCCTGCACGCGCTCGAGCGCGTCGATGAAGACGCCGCGCCGGGGCCCGAAGGACATCCCCGACGGGCGCGCGCCGGCCACGGCCTCGCGGGTCACCATAGGTGCGCGCCCTCCTTCACGAAGGCCCGGAACCCCTCGCGGTCCTCGGCCGCGGCGCGGATGCGCTCGAGGCCGGTCTTGAGGTCGTCGAGCCCCGTGGCGATCGACAGGCGCAGGTAGTGCAGCCCGGCGGAGCCCAGGCGGCCGAACGAGCGCCGGTCCATGGAGGCCACCTGGTAGCGCCACAGCAGGAACATCTGCACCAGCGTCGACGGGCTGGTGCGGCCCCGGTCCGCGGCCGGCATTCTTCGGTGCGCCTCGATCGCGCCGAGGTGCCCGCACATGCCGGCGATGTTCGGGAAGAGGTAGAAGGCCCCTCCGGGCTTGCGGCAGCGGATGCCGCTGATGGCGTTGAGGCCCGCGACCATAAGGTCGCGCCTTTGCGTGAACGCCTCGAGCATGCTGGCGATGCTCTGCCGGCTCAGGGGCGATTCGAGCGCGGCCCGCGCCCCCATCTGGTTGTAGGCCGGGATGCACGAGAAATAGTTTATGTTCAGGTTCTTGAACACGTTGGCCTCCTCGGCCGTCGGGAACACGGCCCAGCCGACCCTTCCGCCCGTCCACGCGTAGGACTTCGAGACGCCGCTGACTATGATCGTGCGTTGCGCCATCCCGGGGAGCGACGCGATCGATTGGTGCTCGTTCCCGTCGAAGAGGATGTCCTCGTAGATCTCGTCGGAATAGACGCGCGCCTGCGCCGGGGCCCCGCGCAGGATCGCGTCCGCGATGCTCTCGAGCTGCCCGCGGGTGGCGACGCTTCCGGTGGGATTCGACGGGAAGTTGAGGATCACGAGCCGCGTACGGTCGCTGATCAGGGGCGCAAGGTCGTCTCCGCCGAAGCTGAAGTCGGACTCCTCGCGAAGGTGGATCGGCCGGGGCCGCGCACCCACGTAGGTCGTGAAGGACTCGTAGATCGGGAACCCGGGGCTCGGGTAGATTACCTCGTCGCCGGGATCGCAGTAAACCTGCTGGGCCAGGCCGATGGGCGGCTTGGCGCCCGGGAACACCACGACCCGATCGGGGGTGACCTCGATGCCGCGCCGCTGCGCGACGGTGCGCGCGACGGCCTCTCGCAGCGGCAGGATTCCCTGTGGGTCGCAGTAGTGGGTGAGGCCGAGGTCGATCTGCCTCTTCACCTCCTCGGCGATGTGCGGCGCCAGCGGGAAGTCGGGCTCGCCCAGGTTGCACTTGATGACCTTCAGCCCCTGGTCCTCCAGGGCCTTTATCTGGGGTCCTATCCGGAAGGCGTTCTCGCTGCCGAGCAGGCGCGTGCGGGCCGAGAACAGGCTCGCGCGAGCCTTGGGAGTCTTCGGGCCGGCCTGCGCGGCCTTCTTATTGAGGCCCCGTGGGCGGGGTAGGGTGGAGGCGCGTGATGTCATGGTTTGTGTCCCTACCGGCTGACACAACAGAGTGGGCCGCGCGCTGGTTTGGCGCAAGACATGCCTTGCGCGGCCCCAGGGAAATCGGGGGCCTGCGACGATGGGGAGCGCCCGCGCATTTCGCGCGGCTGGTACCGGCGCGCTCCCCGGGACTAGCCTCCGGCGCGGGTGCGGCCGAGCTCCGCGGCCAGCCGGTCTATGCTCTGCGTCCAGCCGGCCTCCATGCCTGCCAGGTAGGCCCGGGCGAAGGGCACCACGGCGGCCGCCCGGGTGCGCATGGTGAGTCTCGTCCTCGGGCCGTCCTCCTCGAAGGTGACGCTCGTCAGCCCCTTGAGGACCGGCGAGCCGGCGCCGTCGACCGCGTCATTCGTGAAGACGAGGCGTTCCGGCCGCACGACCTCCCGGTACACCCCCTGGCAGGGGTACTCGCTCCCGTCGGGGCCGCGCATGACGATCCGCCAGGCTCCGCCTGGTCTGGCGTCGAGCTCGCACACCGGATTCGTGAAGCTCGCCGGGCCCCACCAGCGCGCCATCTGCTTCGAGTCGGTCCACGCCCGGAAGACGACGTCGCGGGGCGCGTCGAAGACGCGGGTTATGACGACCTCGCGCTCCGCGGGGCCGTCCGCGGGCCCGCCCTCGACGGCCCCGCGGGCCTCCGCCAGGTGCTCGGCCAGGCGCTCGAGGGTCTGGTTGCCCCCCTCGACCGCCCCGAACTCGCGCGCCACCCGGTCCCGCTCCTGCGCGGAGGCGAAGACCATTCGGATCGTGACCCGGGTGCCGCCCCTCGCAACGGCCTCGAACGTCCATGTCGAGACGAACTGGGCCCCCGGCCCGCCCTCGCGGTTGCCGCCGTGTGAGAAGACGATCCGCTCGGGCCTCACGACCTCGGTGAACACGCTTCTCCCGGGGTAGTTCGCGCCGTCGGGCCCGTGCATCACGTGCCTCCACGACCCCCCCGGCCGCACGTCCATCTCCTCGATGGTGGTTGTGAATCCCCGCGGCCCCCACCAGCGCGCAATGTGTGCCGGGTCGGTCCACGCCTGCCAGACAAGCTCTCGCGGCGCGTCGAAGACCCGTGCGACAACGATTTCACGGCCGGCGGCGCCGGCCCCGGTTTCAGCGTTTGGGGTCATGTCTTTTGTCCTTTGATTGAAGTTCCTTAAGGTAATCGTCCAGGCGTTCGAAGCTCTGCTCCCAGAAGAGGCGGTAGCCCTCCACCCAGTCGGCGGCCTCCTTGAATCGGTCGGCGCGCAAAGCGCAGAAATGCTGGCGGCCCTCGCTCCGCTTCACGATGAGCCCGGCCTTTTCCAGGTAGGCCAGGTGCTTAGAGACGGCCTGCTGGGAGATGCGGAACGGCCCGGCGAGATCGCAGACTGAGGCCGGGCCGCCGGCTAACCGTCTCAGGAGGGAGCGGCGGGTCGGGTCGGCGAAGGCCCCAAAGGTGGCGGTCAGTGAATCCACAACCATATGGTTGTGGAATTGCTGGCGAATGTCAAGCGGCTGATTTGCCGCGGCGGCAGGGGGAGGGGAGCGGCGGGCGGACCCCGCGGGGCTCAGGCGCCCTCCAGGGCCTGCCGGAGATCCCACACAAGGTCGTCGGGATGTTCGATGCCGACGGAGAGCCGCACCAGGTCGTCGGTGATGCCGCCGAGCAGCTTGTCCTCGGGCGTGAGGCCGGAGTGGGTCATGGTGGCGGGATGCTGGGCGAGCGACTCGGTCGACCCGAGCGACACGGCGAGCCTGAAGACCTTCAGGCGGTCGAGGAAGGCGAAGGCCTCGGCCTCCCCGCCGCGCAGGTAGAACGAGATGAGCGAGCCGGGCCCGGTGTGCTGCTTCTGGTAAATCTCGTAGTCGGGATCGCCCGGGTTCAGCAGCCCGAGGTAGCAGACCTTGCGCACCCTCGGGTTCGTTGCCAGGAACGCGGCCACCTGCTGCGCCGAGCGCTGCTGCTTCTCGGCGCGCAGCTGCAGCGTCTCGAGCGAGCGCGTCAGCAGCCAGGCCGTGTACGGGTTCGGCATGCCTCCAAGGAGCGCCCTGTGCTGCGCGATGGCCGTGAGCAGGGCGTCGTCGTTGGCGAGCGCGACGCCGCCGACGACGTCGGAGTGTCCGCCGATAAACTTCGTGGCGGAGTAGAGGACGATGTCCGCGCCGACGCGCGCCGGGTGGGCGAAGACCGGGCCGGCCATGGTGTTGTCGACGATCACGAGGATGCGTCCGGCGCCCTGTCCTGCGGGCGCAGGGGCGTGGCGCAGCGCGAGCTCCTTCATGCGGCCGATGTCGGTCAGCCGGTTGTTGGGATTCGCGGGGCTCTCGATGAAGATCGAGCGCGTCCGAGGCGTGACGAGGGGGGCCGCGAGATCATGGGCCTCGAATCCCGCGGGCACGAAGCGCGCCGCGATCCCGTAGCGCTTGAGGAAATGGTGGATGAGCGAGTCGGTGCCTCCGTAGACCGGCGCGCAGACGATCATCTCGTCGCCCGGGTTGTGCGTGGCGAGCAGGGTCGTGGCGATGGCGGCCATGCCGCTGGAGAAGCTGTAGGCGTCCTTCATGCCCTCCCACAATGCGACGCGGTCCTCGAATATCTCCAGGTTGGGGTTGTTGATCCGCGAGTAAATGAGGCCCATTTCGCGCCGCGGGGGCGGCGTGCCCTCGCCGTGGGCCCATGCGAAGAACTGCTTGCCGTCGGCGGCGTGCTTGAAGGCGAACGTGGAGGTGAGGAACACGGGCGGCTTAAGCGCCCCCTCGCTCAGCCACGGGTCGAATCCGTAGCTCAGGGCGAGGGTCTCGGGATGCATCCTTGCGAGTTCGGAGTCGGATAGCTTAGTCATGGGGTTTTTCTGATGCCTTCAGCCTGCCAGGTGGCGCGGCGGATGTTGCCAGCGCGCATGCCTGCGGTCTACCAACCGGTGCCCCAAAGTCGAGTAACCTCGCGCGAGAACGCTGTCGCGTGCGGGCACGGTCCGGCGCGGGACGCGCGGCACCGCCGCCTCGACCGGCGTTCGCATAGGGTTGCCACGCACGGCAGACTTGCCGCCCGGCGGGCTTTCTCCTTCTTGGAGCCGTGAAAACCATCCTCATTCTCCCCGCGCTGACCCTGGCCCTTGCGGCCGCCGGGCCCCTTGCGGCGGGCGACGGCGCCCGCCACGCCCTCGTCATCCAGACCGATTTCGGCACGAAGGACGGCGCGGTGGCTGCGATGAAGGGCGTGGCCTTCGGCATCGACCCGCAGCTGGCCATCTTCGACCTCAGCCATGAGAACACCCCCTACGACACGTGGGAGGCGGCGTACCGGCTGAAGCAGTCGGCGCCCTACTGGCCGGCCGGCACCGTGTTTGTCTCGGTAGTGGACCCCGGGGTAGGCACCGCGCGGGCGTCCGTCGTGCTGAAGACCAAATCCGGCCACTACTTCGTGGGTCCGGACAACGGGACGTGGACGCTCGTGGCCGAGGAGCTGGGCATCGACTCGGTCCGCCGAATCGACGAGACGACCAACCGGCGCGCTGGCTCGGAGAGGAGCTACACGTTCCACGGGCGTGACGTCTACGTCTACACGGGCGCGCGCCTCGCGTCGGGTATCATCGACTTTGAGCACGTCGGGCCTCTGCTCGAGCCCAGGGTCGTGAGCCTGCCGTACAAGCATCCCTCCCGTGACGGGAACACGGTCGCGGGCGCCATCCCGCTCATTGATTTTCACTACGGCAATGTCTGGACCAACATCCCCGACGAGCTGTTCAACGGGCTGCAGCCCAGGTACGGCCAGAGATTCCTCGTCGTCATCCTGCACGACGGCCGCGAAGTCTATCGCGGCACGATGCCCTACGCGCGCACGTTTGGCGACGTTCCCGAGGGCAGCCCCCTGCTGTACGTAAACAGCCTCCTCGACGTAGCCTTTGCGCTGAACATGGGGAGCTTCTCCGGGAAATTCGGACTCAGCGCGGGCGGGGGCTGGGCGGTCCGGGTGACGGCGGCGCCGGACTAGGAATGCGGGCGCGCCAGGACGCGTCGCTGCGGGAGCGTTCAGCACGCCGGCGCCCGGCATGGCGAACCATGGAACCGGCGGGGCCAAAGCTGTACCAAGGGGTTGTGAACGCTGTTTCCATCCTGCGCCGCCCGGGAGCCGTGCTCGGGATGGTGGCGATATCGGTCCTGTCTGGCACGGCGCTTCGCGCCGACGACGTGGTCCGAGCCGCCGATGACTCGGGCGGACTGGCCTGGGCGTCCATCGAAAACGACACGTATGACCAGCGGGCCCATTTCACGGCGGGCGCCCAGCGCCTGTCGGCCCGGCTGGACGAGCAAATCCGCCAGCTAAAGGCCAAGAGGGAGGCCATGACGAGCGACACGAAGGACTGGGATTTTGCGATGAAGGCGGTGTATGAGGCGCGCGAGCTCCTCACCGGCAGGATCAGCGAGCTTGCGAAGCAGACGACGCCCGAAACCTGGACCGACGCCAGGGACAAGGTTGGCCAGGCCTGGAAGCAGTCGCAGCAGGCCGTGGACAACATGAACACCACGGTCACCTCCTGACCCCGGGGGCCCGGGTCCGGGGCCCGCCCCGGCCCAGTCGGCTCCTAGGTTCCGAATGCGGGCTTTGGCGGCTGCTCCAGGGCACCCGCCGTCCGCCCCGCCCTTTTGCTCTCCACCTCCGCGATGTAGCGGCGGGTCGCCGGAGGAAGCTCCATCCAAATCTTGATTGCGATCACGAGGCCAACGACCGCGAACGGCGTTAGGAAGAGAGGCCACCACGCCCAGTTCCGCGTGGCGATGTAGCCGATGCTCACGGACTGGATAAAGCTGCCAAGGTAGGCGAACGCGTCCACGATTCCGGCGCACGTCGCCGTTGCCTTGCGTCCGCCAAAGTCGGTCGCCGCCGTGCCGGACATGAGGGATGTGATCCCGACCGCGCAGGTCACGATGGCCACCCCCGCGACGCCGACGACGATAGGGTGGATGCGCAGGGCCGCTGCCATGACGAGCGACATGACGAGGACGATCCCGCAGAGCATCGCCGCGGGAGGCCCGCGCCTCGATTGGAAGAACTTGTCCGAAACGAAGCCGGCGGCAAAGCCGCCGCCGACCCCGAATATGCACAGGAGCCAGCCCCAATGCTCCAGGAAGAACCCGGCCCCGGGCTGCCTTATCTCGTTCGCAAACACGAAATACCACTGCGTGATCCCGTTGCGGAAGATCCCCGAGGTGAGCTCAACCACGGCGATCATCAGCATGAGCGGGCTCGTGAAGACCTTCCTCAGCAGGTCCATGTACGAGAGCTCTATGTGCATCTGGCCAGACGAGGCGTCGTGCGTGTCGAAGGCGGGGAACCCGACGTCGTCCGGCGAGTCGGCGACAGCCCAAATGTCCGTCACTGACCAGCCGGCGATGATCGCGGCAGGGATGAAGAAGACGGCCGGGATACTGCCGGTGAGGGTTACGATGGCCTGGCCCCAGTCGAAGGCGAAGTAGATGCCGAAAGAGATCAGGGTGCCGAAGATCGCCCCGAAGACGCCCCGCTCCCGGACATGGAACCAGTAGGCCTTCACTTTGATGATGGAGACGGCGCCGTAGCTCTGGAAATACATGTTTAGCCCGTAGAGCCCGGTGTAGAACGCCACGAGGTGGGTGTGAAATCGGCCCTCCACGACCGCCATTGTCAGCACGCCAAGGAGGATGTTGGCCGACGCCGACCCGAACCCGGCGATCAGGATCCCCTTTTTCCCCCCGATCCGGTCCACGAGGGGCCCGTTGACAAAGAATGAAAGGGCGTAGACCAGTGTCCCGAGGCCGAAGATGATCCCAAAGTCCTCCTTCGACATGAGCGAGCCCAGCGCGTTCTTCGACACGTTCAGGTTGTACCGGCCCATGTACAGGAACGAGTAGGTCATCCCGAGCGGGAACCAGTTTAGGAACCGCCGAAGGATGAAGGGCCGGCTGTGCCCCATCGGATTGTTTAGAAAATAACCCGCGATGACCGCGAACAGGCAGGCGACGATGACGCCGAGGTACATGGAACGGGTCGACGATGCCCGCAGCCCGGGCCGGCTCAATCCCTTTCCGGGCGGCCGGTATGAGGGCGCCGCACGTCGGCGCGGCCGCCCGAATGCCTCGGTGCTCAATCTCCGGCTTCGCCCTCAATCAGGCGGAAGCGCGAACGCGACGTAAGCGTCGCCGGTCGGGGTGGCCAGCTTCCCGCCTCCGGTCGCCGCTATCACGACATACTCCCTTCCGTTCACTTCGTAGACCGACGGCGGCGCACAACCAGCCCAGGGGAGTCTTGCCGACCAAAGCTCCCTTCCCGTGTCCTTGTCGAACGCCCGAATCATGGAATCCTTCGTCCCGGAGCAGAAGACGAGGCCCCCCGCGGTGACGGTCGGCCCCCCGAAGTTCTCTGTGCCCGTCTCTGGCCGGCCCTCCTTGGAAAGCTCCTCGTAGTTTCCAAGAGGCACCCGCCAGACAATCTTGCCGGTGTTCATGTCGATGCAATTCAGGAGGCCCCACGGGGGATTGCAGCCCGGATAACCGTCCTGGTCGTTGATGAAGTTCCAGCCATCAGCGAAATATGCCGGGCCCTCGGTCTCGGTGCGCGCCGGTGGCGGCTGATTGCGGCGCATCAGGAAATCGAGCAGGTCGCTGCGTTGCCCATCCGCCATCGGCGGCGCCGGAGGCATTTGGCCGCGCCCGTTCTTAAGGAGAGCGGTCAACTCCTCGTCGCTCATACGGTGCCGCAGGCCTAGCAGGGCGGGAACCATCCCGATTCCCTGGCGTTTGACGCCGTGGCAACCCGCGCACATCTGCTGGAAGAGTCTTTCACCGGAGCTGGCTGGTAGCGATGGATCGCGCTCGCGCTCATCGTTGCGAAAGACCGTCACCATTCCGATCAGGTGGTTGCTGTTTAGATAGATCCGGCCGGTTGGAACGTCCACGCAGGCACCAGTCCATTCGGCCCCGCCCCTTGAGCCCGCGTAGACCAATGGGCGGCCTTCGCTGGGAGGTTCAAACCACCCATAGGTCGCATGCCTCAGCTGCTTGAGTACGAAATCGCGCGCCGCCGGAGTCCGGTCGGTCACCTCGTCGATCTTGAAATCTTGCGTGGAATACGGTTCGGGAAGCTCCGGATCAGGCTGATATGGAGCCGTGGCCTCGCCCGGCAGCACTGACGCCGGGGCCCGCCGCATGCGAAACGGGAAGATCGGCTTTCCGCTTGTCCGGTCCAGCAGCAGGGTGTCGCCCACCTTGCTTAGGCACGCCACGACGTCGATCTTCCGGGCGTCGCGCGTGATGGTCAGCAGGACGGGCGGGGCGGGGCAGTCGAGGTCCCAGATGTCGTGTCGGATGTTTTGGAAATACCACCGCAGCTCGCCGCTCCGCGCGTCCAGTGCGACCACGCAATCCGAGTAGAGATTGTCCCCGAGCCGGTCGACGCCGACGAAATCCGGCGCCG
>Ga0187867_10000746_pt1 | contig 28744 bp, 22 predicted proteins | sample June2016WEW_13_1_FD_132976 | JGI IMG/M metagenome (GOLD analysis project Ga0187867, IMG submission 132976) | Peatland microbial communities from SPRUCE experiment site at the Marcell Experimental Forest, Minnesota, USA - June2016WEW_13_10 | ecosystem: Environmental > Terrestrial > Soil >... | reverse complement strand
GCTCCGGCTCGCCGCAGCGCGGCTGGCAGGTGCGACGGCTGCGCCGGTGGGGCAGCAGACCGCTGCGCGGGTGCTGCTGAGGCAGGTGGACCTGCTCTGGCGACGCCAGATAATCGATTACCTGCTGCTCCGCGCCGTCCGTCCATAACTGCCTCGGCTGGGCACCACATCGGTTCAGGCTCCCTCGCTGGTGGTGACGCCGCCCGGTGGTAGCGTCGGCCGCATTACGGGCCGGATCAAGGGAGGGCAATGATGACCGCACCGCTGCAGGTGATCGCGTTGAGCTTCAGTCGCGATGCCGGTGCCGAGGACCGGATCCTGGCCGAGGTGGATCGTCTTCGCGGACGGGGAGTTCTTCGCCTGCTCGACATGCTGTTCGTGGCTAAAAGCCAGGACGGTGCCATCGAACGGGTGGCTGTCGGTGATGACGAGGACTTCGGATCGCTCCTGGCGGCGGTCGTTCCCGTGGCGGGCGGCGGACCGGCCAGGCCGACGCCAGCGGGCGCCGGGGCAGCCTTTGACCCGGCCGATGCGCGGGCTCTGGCCGATTCTCTCCAGCCGGGGACCGCTCTGGCCTTCCTGCTCGTCGAGCACCACTGGGCCGCCCCGCTGTTCGACGCCATCGCCGAGGCCGGCGGCATGCTGATCGGTGAGGGCTTCCTGACCTCCGAGACCGGGCTGGTGGTAGGGGGCGAGGTCGCCGCCATGGAGGAGGCGTCGGAGGTGATCGCCCAGGCCCAGGCGGACGAGGCCGGGGCGTTGCTGGCGGCGGTGGCGGCCAGAGCCGAAGCAGCCGAGGCGGTGGCCGAGTCGGAGCAGATCCAGTCGGCCGCTGCCGCGGCCGCCATAGGGGCGCTGATCACTGCCGGGCTGGTGGAGGAGGCGGCCGCCCATGAGGCCGTCACCGCCCTGACTGCAGCTGGCCTCATCGTGGCCGCCGCCGACCAGGCTGCCGCTGACGCCGTAGCCGAAGATGCCGCCACCATCCAGGCCGGTGATGAGGTGGCGGCCGCGCATCTCGCGGAGTCCCTGGCCGTCATCGGCGCTGCTGACGAGGTGGCCGCCGTCGCGGCTGGCGAGGCCGGCGCACGAGTCAGGGCGGCGTCAATCACCATGGCCGAGGCTCAGGTTCTCCGGTACCTCCCCAAACCACTGCCCTTCTCCGTAATCGCCGACAAGCTGGGCATCTCCCGGTCGGCAGCCAAGGAGCGAGCGGCACGGCTGTATAAGAGGCTCGGCGTCCACACCCGGGACGAGGCGGTCAGCAGGGCCCGCTCCCTCGGCCTCATCCGCGGCGAGTAGGCACTGGCCGGCCGATCGAGGTAACAGAGTCGACGTCAGTGGCCGACGCGCGACGCGCGGGCAATCGGCCGGTCATCCTGAGGGCAGTACGTCGATGTCGAACTCGTTGCCCTCCGGGTCGGCCATGCACCGCCACCGGAAACCTTCCAGTTCGCGGGTGTTCCCGGGCTCGAGCCACCGCCCGCCGAGCGTTTCGACCTCGGCTGTGGCCTGATCCAGATCCCCGGCTATCAGATCGAGGTGCAGCCGGTTCTTACCGGCCTTCCCCTCACTGACGCGCTGGAACCCGACGGTGAGCCCGTCCTTGGTTGCCGACAGCACAACGAACTGGCCGTCTCCGATCGTGGTCTCCACGCCCACGTCCAGCAGCCCGCACCAGAACCGCGCGAGCCGTTCAGGGTCGGTGGCGTCGATGACGAGGTACCCCACTGAAGCTGGCATCGCCCCTCCCCCCGCGGTGATCAGCGTGGTGTCAAGGTAATGGAAAAATAGTCCGACCGGCAAGGGCGCTCCAGACCCGCCGCCAGCCCCGCAGCGACGCCAGAATCCCCGGCGGGAGCGGTGCCAACACCCTGTCCGTGGCGCGCCGCAACCTCGTTCGTCGCCGCTGGACGCCGCCCCCCAGATCCCTGCAGGATGGAGGCCTAGGCTGGGGATCGTGAGCGAAAAACTGCCCGCCGTAGCCGAGGCCCGGATGGCGGAGATCCGCTCCAGCGGCACGTGGGGGTCCGCGCTGACCGCAGATGAGTTCGCCGCCCTCCGCAGCGTGGGCTTCGAACCCGTCGGACAGGTATTCGGCGCGGCCGTCTACAGCGCCGGGGGCGCCAGCGGGTATAGCTGCCCCGGGGCGCAGGGATCGTCCGGCGACGGGTCGCCGCCCGGGTCTGCGACCCAGGTGTCCGGGCGGGGTGGCCTGGGGTCGTTCGGCCCGCTCGTGCAGACCATGGACCTGGCGCGGCACACGGCTGTCGGCCGGATGACCACCGAGTGCGCCGAGCTAGGCGGGCACGGGGTGGTCGGCGTCCGGCTGTCCCGTGGGCCGTTTTCCCTCGGCGGGGCCCAGTTCACGGCTCTCGGCACCGCGGTCCGCGCGCCGGGTACCGCGCAGGGGCAGCCGGTGCCGTTCACCGCTGAGGTGTCCGGGCAGGATTTCGCCAAGCTGATCATGGCGGGCTGGGTGCCCGCGGGGCTCGTGCTCGGCATCTCGATCGGGTCGCGGCACGATGACCGGAAGACCGCCCGCCAGGCGCGCTGGGGCTCTGGCAACGCCGAGGTCGCCGGCTGGACCGAGCTGGTCAGCCAGTCGCGGCACGACGCCAGGCGGCAGCTGGAAAACGACGTCAAGCGGCTCGGCGCCGAGGGCGTGGTGATCGCCACGATGGAGATGCGGGTGCGGGAGCGGGACTGCCCGGAAACTGTCGGCCGCCGTGACCACATCGTGGAGGCAACCCTCACCGGCACGGCCATCGCCAGGTTCTCCCGTGCCGGGCAGCGCCGTGACGCTCCGGCCCTGGCCATCATGTCGCTCGACCCGCAGCGGCGCCAGGCCGCCAGGGTCCGGATATAACCGCCAGGGGCGTCACCGTGACGGTGTTCGCGTTCGACATCACAGGCGACCGGATCAAGCACATCTGGGCAATACGCAACCCCGGGAAACTCCGGCCCTGGACGGCGTGCTGAGCGCGACCATCGTGCTCTCTCCACGCGGCGGCCTAATCTGACCGGCGCCCCGCTATACGCGATTGTTGCCGTTGGTGGGACGATGAGGGTGCGGCGGGTTCGTCGTGGCCCGGGGTTGGCCTGTCGATGGGGGTCCACATGCTGGAAGACCTTGACCCGGCCGAGACCCGCGAGTGGGTGGATGCACTTGATTCCGTGATGGCGTTCGAGGGCGCCGACCGCGCGTTCTTCTTGCTCGACGAGGTGATCTCGGAGGCCCGGCGGAAGGGTGCGCCGGTCCCGTACAGCGCCACCACGTCGTACCTGAACACCATCCCGCCAGATAGGGAAGACCGGCTTAGCCCGCGGGAGCTGGCTCTCGACCACCGGATCCGGTCGCTGATCCGGTGGAACGCGCTGGCAATCGTCCTGCGCGCCAACAAGGAGTCCTCCGAGCTGGGTGGTCATATCGCCAGCTTCCAGTCCGCGGCGACCCTCTACGACGTCGGCTTCCAGCACTTTTTTCACGCCCCGGACGACCAGCACGGTGGTGACCTGCTGTTCATCCAGGGCCATTCCTCGCCGGGCATCTACGCCCGCTCGTTCGTGGAGGGGCGGTTCACCGAGGATCAGCTGAAGAAGTTCCGGATGGAGGTGGACGGCGGCGGGCTCGCGTCCTACCCGCACCCGTGGCTGATGCCGGAGTACTGGCAGATGCCGACGGTATCGATGGGTCTCGGCCCAATCATGGCGATCTACCAGGCCCGCTTCCTCAAGTACCTCGCAAGCCGCGGCCTGGCGGATACCTCGAAGCGCAAGGTCTGGGCCTTCGTCGGCGACGGTGAGACCGACGAGCCGGAGTCGCTGGGCGCCATCTCGATGGCCAGCCGGGAGAAGCTGGACAACCTTATTTTCGTGATCAACTGCAACCTGCAACGCCTCGACGGCCCGGTCCGGGGCAATGGCAAGATCATCCAGGAGCTCGAGGGCATCTTCCGGGGAGCGGGCTGGAACGTGATCAAGACGGTGTGGGGCAGCGGCTGGGATCCGCTCATCGCCCGCGACTCCACCGGCCTGCTCCTGCGGCGGATGGAGGAGTGCGTCGACGGCGAGTACCAGGACTTCAAGTCCAAGAACGGCGCGTACGTCCGGGAGAAGTTCTTCGGCAAGTACCCGGAGCTGCTTGAGATGGTCGCCGGCATGACCGACGACGAGATATGGGCGCTCAACCGCGGCGGTCACGACCCCAGCAAGATCTACGCCGCCTACTCGGCGGCTGTGCGAACAGCCGGCCGGCCCACCGTCATCCTCGCCAAGACCGTCAAGGGTTACGGCATGGGGGAATCTGGCGAGGGCCAGAACATAACCCACCAGCAGAAGCACATGGCCGACGCCGCGCTAACGCAGTTCCGTGACCGATTCGATCTTCCCCTCACTGACGAGCAGCTGGCCCAGGTGCCGTTCCTGCGCTTCCCCGACGATAGCCCGGAGATGGCATACCTGCGGGAGCGGCGCGCCGCCCTCGGCGGCGCCCTGCCAGCCCGCCGGAGCCGGTCGACGCTGTCGCTGGCGGTGCCCGAGCTCAGCGCCTTCGGCGGTCAGCTCGCCGGCACGCCGGGCCGCGAGATCTCCACGACCATGGCGTTTGTCCGGATCCTCAACACGCTGCTGCGCGATAAGAAGATCGGCAAACGGGTGGTCCCTATCGTCCCGGACGAGTCCCGGACATTCGGGATGGAGGGCATGTTCCGCCAGTTCGGCATCTTCAGCCAGGCCGGGCAGCTGTACCAGCCCGAGGACGCCAACCAGCTCATGTTCTACCGCGAGGCACCGGATGGCCAGATGCTCCAGGAGGGCATCAACGAGGCCGGCGCGATGTCGTCCTGGATCGCCGCAGCGACGGCCTACAGCACGAGCGACGTGCCAATGATCCCGTTCTACATCTTCTACTCGATGTTCGGCTTCCAGCGGGTTATGGACCTGGCCTGGGCGGCCGGTGACTCGCGGGCCCGCGGCTTCCTGCTCGGCGGCACATCCGGCCGGACCACGCTCAACGGCGAAGGGCTGCAGCACGAGGACGGCCATAGCCACCTGCTCTCCGCGGTGATCCCTAACTGCGTGTCCTACGACCCCACGTATTCGTACGAGGTTGCCGTCATCATCCAGGACGGCCTGCGGCGGATGTTCACCGAGCAGGAGGATGTCTACTTCTACATCACCCTGATGAACGAGAACTACGAGCACCCGGCGCTGCCCGAGGGCGCCGAGACCGGGATCCTCAAGGGGATGTACCTGCTCCGGGAAGGCACAGCGGCCGACGGCCAGCGCCGGCCGGCCGGCCGTAGAGGCAGGGCGGCCGACGGGAAAGGCAGGGCGGCCGGCGGAAAAGGCAGCGCGGCCGGCGGAAAAGGCAGCGCGACAGGTCCGCGGGTGCAGCTGCTGGGCAGCGGCACCATCCTGCGGGAGGTGCTCGCCGCCGCCGACCTGCTGGCCGCCGATTACGGCGTCATCGGGGATGTGTGGAGCGTGCCGAGTTTCACCGAGCTGCGGCGCGATGGTCTGGCGGCCGAGCGATGGAACATGCTGCACCCGACGGAGCCGCCCCGGCGCAGCTATGTCGAGACCTGTCTCGCTGACCGTCTGGGGCCGGTGGTCGCCGCGACCGACTACGTCAAGTCCTTCGCGGACCAGATCCGGCCCTTCGTGCGGCAGCGCTACCGGGTCCTGGGCACCGATGGCTTCGGCCGGTCGGACTACCGCCGGAACTTGCGCCGCTTCTTCGAGGTCGACCGGCACTATGTCGCCCTCGCCGCCTTGGCCTCGCTCGCTGAGGACGGGACAATCCCGACAGCCACGGTCGCCGATGCGATCTCGCGATACGGAATCGATACCGACAAGCCAGAACCGACCGCAGTATGACCTAACACCACAGCACCAAGAGGAAAACGCTACCGGCATCGCCGCCAAGGGGAGCAACCGTGCCCGCTGCAACTGAAGTCAGCGTTCCCGATCTCGGTGACTTCACCGACGTGCCGGTCATTGAGATTCATGTCGCGGCCGGAGATGTCGTCAGCGAAGAGGATCCGCTGATCACCCTGGAGTCGGACAAGGCGACCATGGAGATCCCCTCGCCTGCAGCCGGGACCGTGCGCGAGCTCCGGGTCGAGATCGGCGAACGGGTCCAGAAAGGGTCACTCATCCTTCTCCTGGACACCGGCGGCGCGCTCACTCAGCCGCCACCGCTGACCGATCAGCAGGAGCCGCCGGGCCAGGAGGCTCCCGACCCGGTCGCCGTGGCGCAGGAGCCTGCCCGCCGATCCGCCGCGGCAGTCCCGCCATCAGCAACACAGACCAGCACGCCGGTGATCGCCGTCGAGCCCGGGCCGCCGGCCGACTTCGAAGGTGTGCACGCAGGCCCTGGTGTACGCCGGCTGGCCCGCGAGCTTGGCGTGGACCTCGCGGCGATGTCTGGGAGCGGCCCGAAAGGCCGCCTCACCAAGGACGACCTGCTCGCAGCCGTCCGCGGACCAGTTGCCACGACGACAGGTGCGCAGGGCGCGGGCATCCCGGAGATCCCTGCGCAGGATTTCTCGAAGTTCGGCCCGGTGGAGATCCGGCCGCTGTCGCGCATTCAGCGGCTGTCTGGCCTGCAACTGCACCGCTCATGGCTCAACATCCCGCATGTCACCCATAACGACGAGGCGGACATCACTGACCTCGACGCTTACCGCAGGGAGCTCGACACCGTCGCCAGGGCCGAGGGCTACCGGGTGACGTTGCTTGCCTTCCTCATCAAGGCATCGGTCTCGGCACTCCGGGAGTTCCCCAAGTTCAACAGCTCGCTGACGCCGGAGAAGGACGCGCTCATCTACAAGAGCTACTATCACATCGGCGTCGCGGTGGACACTCCGGACGGCCTGGTGGTCCCGGCGATCCGCGACGCTGACCGCAAGGGCATCCGGGAAATAAGCCAGGAGCTCGGCGCGGTCTCGGCGAGGGCCCGAGATGGCAAGCTCGGCCTGGCCGACCTGCAGGGCGGCTGCTTCACTGTCTCCAGCCTCGGCGGCATCGGCGGCACCGGTTTCACGCCGATCATCAACGCCCCGGAGGTGGCGCTCCTCGGCGTGGTGCGCTCCAGGACCGCCCCGGTGTGGGATGGGACGGAGTTCGTGCCACGACTGATGCTGCCGCTGTCGCTTTCCTACGATCACCGGGTTATCGACGGCGCGCTGGCAGCCCGTTTCGCCCGGTACTTGTGCCACCTGCTCGAGGACGTCCGCCGGCTCGTGCTCTGACCCCGACCCGGTGACCGGCTCAGCAGCCGCCTTCCACCCTGGAGCCTGATGTGGACATTCGAATTCCGGACATCGGCGACTTCCGGGACGTGCCCGTCATCGAGGTGCACGTGGCCCCCGGCGATGTCGTGGCACCCGAGGATCCGGTCATCACGCTCGAGTCCGACAAGGCGACGATGGACATTCCCGCACCGGCCGCCGGCACTGTCGGTGAGGTCGTCGTCCGCGTCGGCGACCGTGTCTGCGAGGGTGATCTCATCATGCGGCTCGAGGACGAGCCAGCCTCAGCCGGCCCGGCCAGCCCGGCGCGGGAGCGGATTACCGGCGACGCCGCTCCGGTACCGGTTGACCCGCCCGCTTACGGCTCGCAAAGCGGCGTGTACGAGGTGATAGAGGTCGCGGTTCCCGACATCGGCGATTTCGCCGACGTGCCGGTCATCGAGGTGCATGTCGGCGCGGGAGACGAGGTGGCTGCCGAGGATCCGCTCATCACGCTCGAGTCCGACAAGGCGACGATGGATATCCCGGCACCAGTGGCCGGAACCGTCGCCGGCGTCCGGATAGCTGTGGGTGACCGCGTCTCCGCCGGTCACATCATCATGGACCTGCGGACAGGCGAGAAGCTCGAGCCGGAGTCGGCAGCGCCAGCCGCTCCGGCCGCTAGTGCCGCCCGCGCGCCGGCGCCCGCCCGCGGGCCCGCGCCCACCCGCGCGCCCGCTCGCGGGCCGGGAAGGGCACAGGGTGAGGTCACTGCGGAAGTGCTCGTCCTCGGTGCCGGGCCGGGCGGCTACTCGGCGGCGTTCCGGGCTGCTGACCTCGGCAAAAAGGTTGTGATGGTCGACCGTGGGCCGACGCTTGGCGGGGTCTGCCTCAATGTCGGCTGCATCCCGTCCAAGGCCCTTCTGCACGCCGCCAAAGTCATCGCCGAGACCAAGGAGATGAGCGAGCACGGCGTCGTGTTCAGCGCTCCGGGGATCGACGTCGACAAGCTGCGGGCGTGGAAGGACGGCGTGGTCCGGCGGCTTACCGGCGGTCTTGCCGGGCTGGCCAAGCAGCGCAAGGTCACCACGATCCAGGGCTACGGTCGCTTTACCTCCATTCACCAGCTGCAAGTCGACCTCGCCGAGGGCGGCACCACGACCGTCGGCTTCGAGCAGGCGATCATCGCGGCGGGCTCCGAGCCGCTGACGCTGCCGTTTATCCCGCGCGGCGACCCGCGGGTGCTCGACTCCACTGGTGCGCTGCAACTCGATGGCGTGCCGCAGCGGCTGCTCGTGCTGGGCGGCGGCATCATCGGCCTGGAAATGGCGACTGTCTACCACGAGCTCGGCGCGAAGGTCACGATCGCCGAGCTGATGGACCAGCTCATCCCCGGCGCAGACAAGGACCTGGTCAACCCGCTCGCCAAGCGGGTCACCCGGCGGTACGAGAACATTTACCTCAAGACGAAGGTGACGGACGTCCAGGCTCGGCCTGAGGGCCTCGCTGTATCTTTCGACGGCCCGAAGGCGCCGGCAACCGACACTTTTGACAGGATCCTCGTCGCAGTGGGCCGTCGGCCCAATGGCACGCTGATCGGTGCCGAGAACGCAGGCGTCGCAGTCGACCCCCGCGGCTTCATCCCGGTTGACAAGCAACTGCGGACCAACGTGGCGCATATCTTCGCCGTCGGTGACGTCATAGGCCAGCCGATGCTGGCGCACAAGGCCATGCACGAGGGGAAAGTCGCCGCAGAGGTGACAGCCGGCAAGAACAGTTTCTTCGACGCACGGGTGATCCCCTCCGTCGCCTACACCGATCCCGAGGTCGCCTGGGCCGGGATGACCGAGAACGACGCGAAGGCCGCCGGTGTCACGTACGGCAAGGGCGTCTTTCCCTGGGCGGCCAGCGGCCGCTCGCTCTCGCTCGGCCGTGACGAGGGCATGACGAAGCTGCTATTCGATGAGACAACCGACCGCGTGATCGGCTGCGGCATCGTCGGGCCGTCTGCTGGCGACCTCATCGCCGAGGCGGCGCTCGCGATCGAGATGGGCGCCGACGCGGCCGACATCGGCTTGACGGTCCACCCGCACCCGACGCTGTCGGAGACCATCGGAATGGCCGCGGAGGCGTTCGAGGGTACGATCACCGACCTTTACCTCCCGAAGCGGAAATAGCAGTCGGCCCGGCCTCGTGCTGGAAAGTGAGGCGCGCTTGCGATTGCAAGGCACGCCAGCTTCGCTCCCATTGCCCGTCACGCGGCGTTGCGAACGCGAGCCTGCGGAGCAGCCCAGTCAGCGACTGCTCCACCTCGCGATCGAAGGCCGCCCGTGACCGCTCCGACTCATACGAGGCCGCGTCCACCCAGTCGGCTGGACCCCAGAGGCAGACATCGATGCACGGCTGCGGGGCATCAACACCCCCGCAGTCCTGGCAACGCCAGATGATCACGGTCTCGGCAGGCAAAAGCAGCTCATCATCGCGGCTACCGGCTGCGGGCCCGGAGCTTCGCAGCATCGAACGCGCCGACTGCTGAAGTGCCTCGTACGCGACCCGCCACTCGCCGGGGCCGGGGTCTGTGCGCGCCAGTTCCCCGGCCACAGCCCGGAGCCCCTCGATGCGAACACGACAAGCCGCTGCGAGCGCCGTCAGCTCGTCGTAGTCGCCGCCCTCAACGAGCTCGAGCCTGCGCTCGGAACAGGCCCCCTCACAACTCTCATAGTGCCTCATCGCTCCGCAGCCGATGCACCCCGGGATCGACAGGCGACGGGGCGGCTCCACGAAGTCAATATACGTTCAGCGCACGGCCAGGCAATCCGCACGCGGCGAACCGGCATCCTCCTTGGCGGGAGTCGGCGAGATGAACCCGGGCCGGCGATATACCTCACCGGCCCGGGTTCTTTCGTTCAGATCAGCGGGAGACCGTTTGCCCGGCGTCCGGGCCGTCCACCCAGGTGTTCCCGGACCAGACATCCCCGGACCAGACGTGGGCATCGGGACCGAAGGTTCCCCCGGCCGGGTAATAGACCGTCGAGAACTCATTCCCGGTGATCGTCACTCCCGGAGTCGATGAGGCGCCCTCATTACCGGACAGGCCGCCGTACAGCGCGTAGTCACCTCCAGCCAGCAGGTTGTCCTCGATGGTCACGTTCTGTACCTGACCAAAGTCGGAGAACAGGCAGATCGCGCACGTCTGATCGAGCGGGTCCAGCACCGTGTTGTGGTCAATGACCAGGCTGGTGCTGCCTGAGTTGACACCGATCCCGTCGTTATGTTCCGACCCGCACTGAGTGAGGTCGTGGATGTAATTCCCCTCGATCAGGCCGTTGCCGATGCTCACCGGCCCGGCGGTGTTCCAGATGTCGTCGCCGATGATCCGCGTGCCCGTCGAGTCGCCGTAAATGTCGCTGACGCCCTCATACATCTGGGCGGAGCAGCCGGGCGGGCCGTAAATGCTGTCGGCCTCGATTGTGACGTTCTTATCGTGGCGGAGGCTGACGCCCCACTCGGCACCGGCTCCGTATATCTCATCGTCTTTCACCGTCACGTTGCTCGCAGACGAGATATCGACATTGAACGGGATATACAGATCCTGGAGCGTGACGTTGCTGCCGGTTACCTCCACCCAGCCGCGCGGCTCATACACCCAGCCCGGGCCGCTCGTCAGGCCGCCTGGGCCGACCGTGGTCAGCGCAGTGCGTGCGGGGGCACCTGTGTCGGACGCGCCGGGAAAACCCGTCGTGCTGACAGCGGGCATGGTGCTGACTTTCGAGCTCGGCGACGGCGACGGCGACGGCGACGGGCTGGCAGTGACGGTCATGCTCGGGGAGGGGCTCGGAGACGGGCCCGGGCTCGGCAGCGCCCGATGACGGTGAGCATGCGGCCATCGCACCTGATGCGCCGCAAGCTCCTGCGAGACTCCAGGGCTGCGGCCGTGACTAGCGCCTGCCGTCAGCGTGAGCGCGAAGACCGCAGCGAGCACTGCCGTAGCTGCCGCTGCGGCGAGGCTGAGCCTCTTCCTGGTCTTCCTGGTCTTACGATGACTGGACATCATTTCTCCTCGAGGGCTGGCGACGCGGGAGCTCCCGGCAGCGGGCGGGGGAACGGGCACGCTTGAACATGCCTAGCCGTCGCTCACCTTCTGGTGCAGGGCGCCGAGTTAGATTCGCCGTCGTCAGCGATCGCGCGAACACCTGATCACGCAACGACCAGCCCGGCCGCCACTAAAGCCGCCAGCCAGGCGAGTCACCCGACGCGCCTGCGGCGGCGGCAACATGTACCAGCAACGGCGGTCAGAATTACTTGCCCAGTTCGACACGACACCTTCCCCTTCGAGGGTAATTGGTCTTAGCCGAACACATTAGCCCCACCGTTACCCGGATGATGCCGGTTCGAGATATGTGCTTCTTGTTGCAGTTCCCTACCTGCCGACGACAAGCACAGGCCACCCGGAGTTTCGTGCGCTGCCGCCAGAGCGCCAGGCGGTCCCAGTCGAGTACCTGCTGGGTAGAGTGCTTCGCTCCGGTCTAGCCGAAGGTGAACGCGAAGGCCTGGGCGCCAGGGTCGAGGAAAGTGATCTCAAAGGTGCAGTCGGTAACCGAGCCGTACTGCCGGATGAGCTGGTAGAGCCGCGGTTCGGTGACCGTGCCGTTGCCTTCGCCGTCCACGTCGATTCCGTGCGCGTTGCCGGGCGGCTGCCCGTCGAGCAGCACACGGAATGGCGCGGCGGCCGGTGACCCGGCCCGTCCCATGACGAGGTTGAGATCGCGCGCGCGAAATCTGCAGGCGATCTCCCCGCCGGCCTTGTTCAGCGTGGTGGCCTGTTCCTTCATCGTCCAGTCCCCGGACAGAGCCCACTGGTTGAGCCTCAGCATCGCCGGGGCGGCGTAGACGTGGGCTTCGCCCGGCACGATGCCACCGGGCGAGGCGAAGTTCTCGGTGCGCTCATAGCCGGTGTAGTTTTCCTGAGATCTGAGGTTGTCCCAGTCGGCCGGGGCTTCCACGCCGCGTGCGTCGACCGAGACCAGGTCCTGCCCTGTTCCGGCCGATCCGGCCTCGGCCAGGAGCTGCTGGATGACCATTTCCGACTGGCTGTATCCGCCTTCGCCGAAGTGGTGATGCCGGAGCCTTCCTTGGGCGTCGGCGAAGTAGAGGGCGGGCCAGTAGTGGTTGCCGAAGGCACGCCATACCGCGTAGTTATTGTCGGTCGCGACCGGGTAATCGATGTGCATCTCCTGGACGGCCCGGCGGACGTTATCGGAATCGCGCTCGAACGGGAACTCGGGTGTGTGGACGCCGATCATCACGAGTCCCTGGCCGGAGTATTTCCCGGCCCAGGCCCGCAGGTAGGGGAGCTGGCGTAGCCAGTTGATGCAGGTATAAGTCCAGAAGCTGGCCAGGACGACTTTCCCGCGCAGGCCTGCTGGGGTCAGCGGCGGCGAGTTGAGCCACCCGGTCGCGCCGTCGAAAGACGGCAGTTCGCCCTCGACCGGCAGCCGGGGCGCGGATGTGTGTAGCCCGGCAGGCATGCGCCAGTTCGTTCCCATGACAGTGCTTCCCTGTGGCTGGATGTCCCGGCCAGGGGACCCGGGCCGGTGCCGTTGCGTAGGGGGCGGCGCGCGGGTGGTGCGCGCCGCCCCGCCGGCTTCTGGTTAGCGTAGTGTCCGGAAAGCAGCGCGGACCTCGGTGGAGAACAGCGCTGGCTCCTGCCAGGCAGCGAAGTGGCAGCCCTGGTCGACCTCATTGAAGTAGATGAGCTTGGAATAGGCCCGCTCGGCCCAGCTGCGCGGGGCCTTGTAGATCTCCTTGGGGAAGACAGTGACCGCGGCCGGGATGTTGACGTTCTTGACGCCGAAGAAGTCGTAGGTGTTCTCCCAGTACAGCCGGGCCGAGGAAATCCCTGTGTTCGTCAGCCAGTAGAACGTGAGGTTGTCGAGGACTTCGTCCCGGGTCAGGTTGCCGACGGGGTGCCCGGCGAACGCGGACGCGATGTCGAGGTAGCTGGACTCATCGTGGTTGATCATCCAGGCGGCCAGCGCGACGGGTGAGTCCGCGAGCCCGTAGAGCGTCTGCGGCTGCGTGATCATTTCTATCCCGTAGCCGATGCCCTTGGTGTAGAAGAAGTTCAGCTGCTCGTAGGTGCTGGTTTCCTCAGCGGACAGGCCCGGCGGCGGCGGTGTGCCGGCCCCCAGTACGTTGCGCGCGAGCGCGGTGGAGACATCGGCCGGGACCACGCCGGCCATGTTGGTGTGCATGCCGAGCAGTTCCGGGGGTGCCTGGGTGGCCATCACGTCGGTAACGATCGCGCCCCAGTCGCCGCCTTGCGCCACGAACCGGGTGTGGCCCAGGCGCCTCATCAGCTCGGTCCAGGCCCGGGCGATGCGGTCCGGGCCCCAGCCTGTGTTCTGCGGCTTGCCGGAGTACCCGTAGCCGGGCATCGACGGGATCACCACGTCGAAGGCGTCTGCTGCGCTCGCGCCGTGGGCGGTGGGATTGGTGAGCGGGTCGATGATCGCCAGCAGCTCGATGACCGAGCCGGGCCACCCGTGCGTGATGATGACCGGCAGCGCGTTCTCATGTTCGGAGCGGACGTGGATGAAATGGATGTCGAGCCCGTCGATCTCGGTCACGAAGTGCGGCAGGGCGCTCAGTTTCGCCTCGCACCGGTGCCAGTCGTACTCCGTCGCCCAGTAGCGGGCGAGTTCTTGCATGACCGCCAGCTTCGGGCCCTGCGAATGATCCGTGACGAGTTCCTGGTCGGGCCAGCGGGTGGACGCGACGCGCGCGCGCAGCGCCTCCAGCTCCGCCTCGGGGGTGACCGGGACCGTGAACGGCCGGACCGCCGTAGTGCCCGATGAGGTTTCGGTCGTAGCAGACATAGGGGGCTCCCTTCTCCACAGATGTGCCTACGACACGAAGCCTGCTCGTCTCGTCTGCGCTCCGCGCCCGTAGAAGTCCCTGGGTCTGTTGCCTGGTTTGCTCACTGGGCTCCTCACTGGCCTCCTCACTGGGGGTAGCGCTCCCTGGGTTCTGATCGCGTCATCGGGGCGCTGCCCGACGGCTGGCATCAGGTCGGGATCAGCCGGGCGTCGGGGCCGCCACTGCGTTCGCCAGCTCCCGCCGGGAACGGATGCCGAGCTTGGTGAACACGTTGCGCAGATGCCACTCAACTGTCCGCGAGCTGAGGAAGAGCCGCGCGGCGATCTCCGGATTGGACAGCCCATCGCCGGCGAGCCGTGCGATCTGCCGCTCCTGGGCGGTCAGGTCCTCGCGGGTCTCGACCGTCCGCTTGCGCACCTTCTCGCCCGTGGCCTGAAGCTCCTGGCGTGCGCGCTCAGCGAACGCGTCCATCCCGATCGCGACCAGCATCTCGTGGGCTCTGCGAAGCTGCTCGCGCGCATCGACCCGGCGATTCTCACGGCGCAGCCACTCGCCATAGAGGAGGTGAGCACGGGCGACCTCCGGGCGGAGCCGGGTGCGCCTCAATCGCTCGATCGCCTCGCGATACAGCTCGTCGGCAGCCGCCCCGTCGCTCAGCAGCGCCCGGCAGCGCGCTTCGATGCCGAGCGCGAACTCGGTGCCGCATGGTTGTGTCGTCTTCGCCAGTCGCTCGACTGCATCGCGGGCGAGTTCGGCGTCCCCTCCGCGAGCGGCTGCCTCGACGAGCTCGGGCAGCACCCACGTGGGTATCCAATGGTTGAGGGCGTCCGTCGTGGCTCGCCGGGCCGCCGATGCCGCCTCGTCATAGCGAGCGAGGCCGTTGTAGAGGACCGCGGCCGCCCAATACGCCCGCAGGGCCGTCGTGCCCTGCCCGCCGAATTCCCCGATCGCGCTCGCTATCGCTGCAGATGCCTCGCCTTCCCTGCCCTGCAGTGCGCGAAGCCGCAGCAAGACGTAGGGCGGGAAACGGCTCCCGGTGACCGCCGCCACGCTGTCGATCTCGGCGACGAGCGAGGCGGCACCGGCGAAGTCCCCCGTCCACACGATCGCCATCCCCAGATACGTGAGGTGGATCGGCAGCGCTGCCAGCGCGCCGGCGTCGCGGACGATCTGGACCTGCCGCGTGCAGTTCGCGAGCCAGCCCTCATGGTCCCAGACCGCCGCGCTGGCGCCTACGGTCATCCAGCCCCACCGCAGGACGTCCTCGACGGGAAGGTTGGCGACCGCCAGGACTGCTCGCTGCAACGTCGGGGCCGCGGCGGCATGTCCCTCGGTGATCAGCAGGGCGAAACCGTCCAGCATCAGGTCGCGTGGACGCCGGGGTGCCGGCGGCCGCGGGAGGGCCCGCACCGCGCGGCAGATCTCGACCAGGACGTCTCGTGCGACGACGTCCTCCGCCAGTCCCGCCGCGCCCCAGGCGGTCAGGTAGGTCTCGCGCGCGAGGTCCAGGTCGAACGACTCGAGCCGCCTGGCTGCCTTCAGCAGCAGCGGGGGAGCATCGCTCCAAAGACCCGCCGCGAAGGTCACCTGGGCACGCAGCAGGTCGGCCAGAGCGCGCTGGAACTCGTCGAGCGGCCCGGCCCCGGCGGTGGCGGCCAGCCCAAGAGCCGCCTCGAACTCGCCGGCCAGCAAGCTTGCCTGCGCCGCGGCCAGAGCGCGAACCGCCCGCCGCGCCGGGTCCGTCGTCAACGCCACGGCTCGCCGCAGGAACGCCGCCGCGGCGGCGAGCCCGCCGCGCGCCTGCGCCCGGCCGGCCGAGCGCTCCAGCTCCAGGGCGACCTGCTCGTCAGGCCCCGCCGCGGCCGCAGCCAGATGCCACGCACGACGATCCGGATCGGTCTCTCGATCGGTCGCTTCTGCCAGTGCCAGGTGAACCGCGCGACGATCTTCTGCCGCTACGGACCGATACATCGCCGAGCGCACCAGCGGATGGCGGAACGTTACCCGGCCGCCGATGGCCAGCAATCCTTCCGCCTCTGCGGCCTCCGCGTCCGCCGGCCCGATACCGAGCCGCTCGGCCGCACGCCACAGCAGCAGTGGATCGCCGACCGGCTCCGCCGCCGCCACCAGCAGCAGGCGCCGCGCGTCATCAGAGAGCAGCTCGAGACGCCGGACGAAGCTCTCCTCGATCCGCCCGGTCAGCGCGTGCGCGCCCAGCAGGCCGAAGCCGCCCGCCAGCTGCGCCGGAGTCAACCCATGCGGCAGCTCGAGCAACGCCAGTGGATTCCCCCGCGTCTCGGCGACAATCCGGTCCCGGACTGCCTCATCCAATTTGAACCGCACAGCGGAGCTCAGCAGGGCGCGGGCGTCACCGTTGCGCACACCCTGCACCTCCAGCTCGGGCACATGCCGAAGCTCCTCGCCCGGCTCCCGAGCGCCGAACACGATCCCGACCGGCTCCGCCAGCAGGCGACGGGCAACGAAGGCCAGCGTCTGCCCGGAGGTCTGATCCAGCCACTGCGCGTCATCGACGACACACAGCAGCGGACGTTCCTCGGCCACCGCCGCGAACAGGCTCAGCACCGCGAGCCCGACGAGAAACCGATCCGGCGCTGCCCCGGCGCTCTTGCCGAACACGATTTCCATGGCCTGCCGTTGCGGCGGCGGGAGTCGGTCGAGCCGGTCGAGGAGCGGCCCGCACAGCTGATGCAGACTGGCGAAAGCCAGCTCCATCTCCGACTCCACTCCCACCGCCCGGACGACCGTCAGATCCGGCGCCGACGCGATCAGGTATTCCAGCAGCGCGGTCTTCCCGATCCCAGCCTCACCGCGCAGCACCAGCGACCGGCTCTCGCCGCGGCGGACCGCCGAGACCAAATTGTCGAGCAGCGCGCACTCGCTCACCCGGCCGCGCAGCTCCGTACGCCTGCCCGGTCCACGAAAACGGCTCTCCATAAGCGAGAATCGCGCTTCGAGGCACCGAAGCGCGGCACGGTCGGCCGCCGCACACTGCTGCGCGCCGCCCGCGCCACGGACTGGAGGACGGGCCCGGCGAAGGTGCAGTTCATCGCCACGCGCCCGGTATGACGTCAATCACAGCGCGTGAATGAGGGCCGATCAAAGCGCCCCTGCCTTCATCTGCTGCTCGATGTGGTCGGCCTGGCGCAGCGCGAGCGCGACGATCGTCAGCGTCGGATTCGCCGCCGCCCCGCTTGTCATCACGCTGCCGTCGGACACGAACAGGTTGGGCACATCGTGCGCACGCCCGAACTCGTTCACGACGCCGTCCTCGGGACGCGCGCTCATGCGGGCGGTTCCGAGGTTGTGGGAAGCCGGATACGGCGGGACACGGAACGTCCCCGTGGCGTCGACCGCACTGTAAACCGACTCGCCGGCGGCGTAGCCGTGCTCGCGCATCGCCACATCGTTCGGGTGCTCGTCGACATGCACGTCGGGAACCGGCTGGCCGAACTGGTCGTGCACATCCCGGTTCAACGCGACCCGGTTGCGGTCCCGCGGCAAATCCTCGCCGACCAGGAACATGCCCGCCATGTGGTCGTACTGCTCCATGATCTTGGCGAAGTCGCGCCCCCAGGCGCGCGGGCTGAGGAAGTTGGCCAGGAAGGACGGGCCGAGTGAGTGCAGCTGCATGTAGTAGCCGCCGACGAAGCCGCGCCCGGGGTCATTGCGCGACTCGTCGGTCACGATCCCCGCCATCGTCTCGCCGCGGTACATCCGCACTGGCTTGTCAAATGTGGCGAACACCGCCCCGGTCACGTGCCGCATGTAATTGCACCCCAGCTGGCCGCCAGAGTTCGCCAGCCCGTCAGGGAAAAGCGCGGAAGCGGAGTTCAGCAGCAGCCGCGCGGTCTCGATCGCGTTGCAGGCGACGCACACGGCGCGCGCCCGCTGGCGCTGCTCGTTCCCCTGGGCGTCGACGTAGACGACGCCGGTCACCTTGCCCGTTTTATCATGCTCGACCCTGATGACCATCGCCTCGGACCGCAGGTCAAGCCGGCCGGTCTGCTCGGCCTTCGGGATCTCAGCGGTCAGCGTCGACCAGTGCGCGCGCTGCTTGTCGCCCTGGTAGTTGAAGCCGTCCTGGATCGTCGCGGGGCGCCCGCCGCGCGGCACCGTGTTGAACGCCATCCGGCCCGTGCTGACGCCCTTATAGCCGACTCGCTTGGCACCGTTACCCATCACCTTGAAGTTGTTGCTGGCCGGCGGTGCCGGGATCCCGTTGGTGCGCGTGACGCCTATCCGGTACTCGGCCTTCTCGTAGTAGGGCTCGAGGTCGGACAGGCCGATCGGCCAGTCGAGCAGGCTGGCGCCGTCGACGGGGCCATGCTCGGACCGGATCCGGAACTCCCAGTCCTTGAAGCGCGGGCAGCAGCCGGCCCAGTGAACGGTTGTGCCGCCGACCGTCTTGCAGGTCCAGGCCGGCAGGCTCGGGAACTCCTCGGCTATCCGCCACGAGCCAGACGTCGTGCGCTCATCCAGCCAGGCGAGCTGGTTGAGCGAAGCCCACTCGTCGTTGATGAAGTCTTCGGGTTGATGGTGTTTGCCGGCCTCAATCAGGACGACCCTCGCGCCCTTCTGGCAGAGCTCGTTCGCGAGCGTGCCCCCACCTGCGCCGGAGCCGATGACGACGATGACGTCGGAGTCGTGGGCCGGGAAGCGGTTGACCGGCCGTGGGTCATGGCCCTGAGGGCTCATGCTCCCGCCTCCGGGTCAGGAAGCCAGTCGAGATCGTTAAAGCCCCGGTTGATGTAGCCACCCTTGTCGAACGACGGCCCCTCATAGCCGACCAGCTGCCAGGTGCGCTCGTCGGAGTAGACCTCAACGACTGCCGTCGAGCGCACCAGCTCGAAGAAGGCCGAGCCCTCGATCCCCTTCAGCGCCTCGAGTTGCTCGTCCGCCGAAAGCTCAGCGAACGGCCGGCCACAGTTGAGCGCGCAGACACCGTCTGCGATCGTCCGTGCGGCCCCGGGATCCTCGCGCGCGGTCTTGGCGAGCCCCTCGCCTACTCGCGCGTAGACGTCGTCGGGCAGAGTGTCGTGCGGGTACATGATGCGAGCGGCAGCCGCGATGGTCGCCATGGCCCGGCTGCCGAGGGTTGCCGTTTCGGGTGTGCTCATGCGCACCCCCCCACGGGGCAGACATTACGCGACCTAGATCACCATGTCGACCCGCGGTCAGATGGCGCTCAAACGATTTTCACGAGTGTGGGGACCTCTCAAGAACTAGGTCCTGACCTGTATTTCCTCGTCAAGCTATGGGGATTCCAAGCCGAGCCTCGTCCTATGCCATGGACGCGGTGGTGGGGCCCGCTGAGCTTCCTTCGGAACGCTCTCGTACCAATCTCTGTCCGGACCCCTGCCCTGAAGATCAAAAGCCGCAGGATGCCGATGGTCATGATCGGACGGCCCCGCCAGGGCGACATGCTCGTGAGGTCCGCATCAGCGGAGACGATCAGGAATGCGCCCACCGCCGCCGCCAGATCAAGGATCCGGTTGTCCTCCCAGTCCGGACAGTCCCCGACGGTCTGCGGCGGGTCGGTAATGCCGCCGCCAGACGCGTCAGCCATCTCGGCCGCCGCCCGTAGATAGTCATCGACCTCGTCATCCGGGGTCTTCAGCACCGTGGCGAGCACCCGGCCGGTGTTGGCCAGGAGGTGCGGCGAGAGCCACAGCGCGGCTCGCCGCAGAGTCCTGTCTGCCATCCACGAGCTTATGCAGGACGGTGTACTGGGTCTCGCGGCGTCACGGGCGCTGCACCCACCGGCCCGCGTGATGGGGTGCGGGTCAGATGAGTTTGCCTGCTATCCACAAGTAGCCTACGGTAGAGACGAATCAGAGAGTACTCTTCAGAGAGTAGCGATCGGAGACGGCATGCCGACGATGACAGTCTCGGGTCACCAGTACAACCTGGAATCCGGGAGCGTGGAGGCGGCACTTCAGGGAGCATTGCCCGAGCCGATCCACGAGCACTTCGTGGTGATCAACGGCCGGCGCTGGCCTCCCAAGCAAGTGCTGGCGCTGGTAACTGGCCTTGACCGGGCTGACTTCACCACGCACCAGGCACGTCGAGCGCTGACCCGGCTGGGCTTCCCGGCTGGGCGTGCAGTAAGCGCCCGGGCACGTCACCCGGAGACATCCCGAGCCGCTGCGCCGCCGCCGTCAGGCGCTTCTGGAGCAGATGGCGCTGCGGTGCCCTTGGCGGAGGCATTGCGTCCTTTCATTGGCTTGTGGGTCGCGGTGCGTGATGACGATGTGCTAGTGGCTGCGCCCTCACCGGCAGAGGTTGTGGCGTGGCTGGCAAAGCACCGTCAGCGCGCACAGTCCATGTTCCGGGTCGTGGACTCCGAACAAGCCATCACCAGCGTGGCCCCGCAATGAGATTTGCGTTCCGGGCGCTGCCTTCGGCGAGCGGCGGCGCTCTGACATCGCGGCCGATTGTTGACATTGCCCTGGAAGGACTAGAGGTCGCGCCGGTGGCATGCCTGCTCGATACGGGAGCGCTTCGGACCAGGATGAGCGCGGAGATTGCCCCCCTCGCCGGCATCGAGCTAACAGGCGACTTGACCGAAGAGTTCTACGTCGGAGGAGTGAAAACAGTCGGCCGGCTGGCCCGAGTCACTCTCACAGCGACCGACGGCGCAGATGAGTTCTCCTGGGATGCACCGGTCTGGTTCTGCGATCCGTGGCCTCACCCATTCGGCCTGGCCGGGCTAGAAGGTTTCCTGCACCACTTCCTCGTGACAATCAACGGCCACGACGGATATCTCGAGGTCGAGCCTGAGCCGTGGCTCCAGGGCGCATAGCAGCCCTCGTGGCACCGACACCAGCCGATAGCGATACACCGACGCAGCCATCGGTCCCTGCATGTCCACATCTGAACGCACTCATCTGACCCGATGAGGGCCGGGCTCCCTTCCCAGTTCGGCCCGGATGCCGCGCTGAGTGGCCCGGGGGAGCTCTCCACACCCGGCTCGGCCTCGTGCTCCATGGTGGACGCCTCCGCTCGCTCGTATTCCGAGGCGGCCAGTTCATGCTGGATGGCGGCTTCCTTGTGCTCACGAGCAGCCTGTTTATAAAGGCGGCATGCGCAATCGCGAATACATCGCAGCGGACGCACCTGGAGATCCGGTGCCGGTGAATCGCCTCGGCCGCGAAGGCTAGGGCTGCCAGCGGCCCATAGGCACGCGGCCCTGATCGCGGCGGCGGTACCGGCGGGGTTGGCCGGGTACGGGAGTCACGTATGACCGCCTCCCCGGAGGACTGACCATGCTCGAGCTGCTCCTGATCGATTTGGCGGTGTGTGCTGCGGTGATCATGGTGGCTGCCTCCGTCATGGTGATGCGCTGGCGCTGGCGCAGCGATCAGCCCCGGATGCCCGTCAGGGGGCGGCGCGGGGCAGTTGCGGAGCTGGCCGATGAGGGGATAGCCCAGCGCGAGACGGCTGTCGTGCCCGGGTTCAGTCATGACATCGTGGCGCGAGACCTTGGCGCAAAAGTGTCAGCCGAGCCGGAGCAGGCAGCGGAATCGCAGGTCAGCGGAGTGGCCGACTCTGTTGGCGCTGTCACAAGTAGAGAGCGGATAGGCAGCTACTACGATGAGGCCGACCGGCCGATGGCCGACTACCTCGCGGCACGGGGCTGGATCGAGCAGCCGGGGACGCACGACCCCGGATAGCGGATGTACATGCGGCTCCGGCGTCAGAGGCAGCCGTAGCGGAGCCTGGGACTGCGCGGCCGGGTCCGTCATGCCCGGGCCCGGGCGTCCAAGGAGCGTGGCAGCGGCGGCGGAGCGCATCACTCAGCGTGGATCGTGGCCGACGGAAAGTATCGATGAGAACTGGCGGCACGGCGGCCAGGAAGTAATCCGCCGCGTTAACTGCCACCCGCACCGATCAGCAGCTCAGCGAGGAACAGAAGAGTGCCCTGATCGCCGCGCATCAGAGCATGCTGCGCCCCGGTAGAGTTCTCCACTGCCTCTGCGGGTTCCCGGTTACGGCCAGTGCGGTGGCCAGGTCAGGGACATTGTCGTGGAGGATCCCGCGGGTCAGGTCGGCGAGCACCATGCCACGCTCGTTGCCCCGGTTGTTCGCTGAGCGTATGGTCAAAGCCGTGGCAGTAGTTCTGATCGCCTCGGCGCGGTTGCGGTCGGGGCGGTTCCGGGTACGTCGCTCCAGCCCTTTTTGACGTAGTCGAGTTATCCAGGAAGAGACGGATGAGCAATGAGCAGCCGTCCCGGAACGGGTGAGAGGAACTGCCAAGCGACTAGCAGCCCGGCTCGCCGCCGGGCGGGTGCCGCGGGGTCGCGCAATAGCACCGTCAGGCCCCGGGCCAGCGGCGGACGGGCGAGGTGAAGCACCCGGTGCACGCTCCGTGAGCTGTTACCGCTGCGAGCACGCGTATTGGCCGGTGCTTGTTGTGCCGCCAGCCGAGGGGGCGAGCAGGTGAGCACGCCGGCTGCGGCCATGTATGCGCTGCTGACCGATGGCAGCACGGTCGAGATCAGGCCAGCCCGGGCGCAGGACGCCGAGGCGGTCCGCGCGATGCACGCCGCGATGTCGCCGGAAAACATTTACCTGCGGTTTTTCAGCATGAACCCGAACGCGGCCGGGCCGGAAGCCAAGCGGGTCTGCCGCAGGCCGGACTCCGACCATGCGGCGCTGCTCGCCTGGCAGGCCGACCGGCTGGTCGGCGTGGCCAGTTACGAGTCCGCCGGGAAACCCGGCATGGCGGAGATCGCTTTTGCCGTCCCTGATGACATGCATGGCCGCGGCATCGCCAGCCTGCTGCTCGAGCACCTGGTCTGGCTGGCGCGGCAACGCGGCCTGCGGGCTTTCATCGCGGAAACGCTGGCGGGGAACTCGGCGATGCTCCGGGTGTTCGGGGATGTCGGCCTGCCCGCGAAGCGGCGGATTTCCGATGGCGTGGTGGAGCTGACCTTCCCGCTGCCCGACGGCGAGGACAATTACCGGCTGGACAACTACCTGGTGACCGTGGCCAGCAAGGAAAGCCGGGCGGACGTGGCGAGCCTGCGCCCGCTGCTGCAGCCGCGATCGGTTGCCGTGGTAGGCACGAGCCGGCACCGCCGCACCGTCGGCCGGGCCATCCTGCACAACATCGTGACCGGCGGCTTCACCGGGCCTGTCTTTGCGGTAAATCCGCATGCCCGGACCATAGAGGGAGTGCCGTGCGTCGCATCCGTCGACGACCTGCCCGGGCCGGTGGACCTGGCGGTGATCGCGGTGCCGCCGTCCGCGCTACCCGAAGTGGCCGCGCAATGCGGCCGCAACGGGGTCCGGGCACTCGTAGTGATAACTTCCGCTCTGGGCGCCGCTGGCGCTGAACTGCTGGCCGTCTGCCGCCGGTATGGCATGCGGCTGGTCGGGCCGAACTGCTTCGGCATCGTCGTGCCCTGGATCGGCCTGGACGCCACATTCGCCGCCGACCACCCGCTGCCGGGCGTCGCGGGCCTCGTGGTGCAGTCCGGCGGCGTGGGGATCGCGCTGCTCGAGCAGATGTCCAGGCTCGGCATCGGCGTGTCCTCCTTCGCCTCGGTCGGCGACAAGTACGACGTGTCTCCCAATAACCTGCTGACCTGGTGGGCGCAGGATGAGGTGACCCAGCTAGCGATCCTCTACGTCGAGTCCTTCGGCAGCCCGCGCAAGTTCGCAGGGACGGCGCGCCGGGTCGGGCAGCGGATGCCCGTGCTGACTGTCGTCGGCGGCCGGTCCCCGGCGGGCCAGCGCGCGGCGGCCTCGCACACCGCGGCGGCCGGGACGCCGCTGGTCAGCCAGGAGGCGTTGTTCGAGCAGGCGGGCGTCATTGCCACCACGAGTCTCGGCGAGCTCATCGAGACCGCTGCGCTGCTCGCCTGCCAGCCGCTGCCCGCGGGTAACCGGGTCGCGATCGTCTCCAACACCGGCGGCGCCGGGGTGCTGGCCGCCGACGCGTGCGGCGACCACGGCCTGCAGGTCGTGCGGCTCAGCGCGGCTACTCGGCGCAAGCTGCGCGGGCTGCTGCCCCCCCGGGCCGTCGTCACCGGGCCGGTGGACACCGGCCCGGTGACGACCGATGCCTTCCGTGCCTGCCTGGAGGAAGTAGCCGCCGACGACGGCGTCGACGCCGTGCTCGCCGTGGTGGTACCGACGGCCATCTCCGACCTAAGTGCCGCGGCGGCCGAAGCGGTCATCAGCAAGCCGCTCGCTGTCGCCATGCTCGACCGGGCAGAGTCCGTGCAACGGCTCAAGCGCCTGCCGGTAGCGCAGCCGCCAGCCGGCGGGCGCGCGGGCACCAGACCGGCGGTCGGTCTCACAGCCGCCGGCGCGGCGGTGGCAGATGACGAGGAGGCGGCGGCAATCATCGACGTGGCGGCGGCTGCCGTCACCGGGGTGCCCGCCTACGCCGACCCGGAGAGCGCGGCCCGCGCGCTCGGCAACGCCGCCCGGTACCAGGCCTGGCGCAGCCGGCAGCGAGGCAAGATCCCCGAGCTGAGCGGACTCCGTACGGCCGACGCGCGTACCCTGGTGACCGGATTTCTGGCCGACTCACCAGCAGGCGGCTGGCTGCCCGGGTCGAAGGCAGTCGAGTTGCTGTCCTGCTACGGCATCCCGCTGGCTGTCACCATGTCAGCGGCCAGCGAGCAAGAAGCGGTCGAGGCCGCCGCAAAGCTCGGCGGCCGCGTCGTGCTCAAGGCGGAGTCCGAGGGACTGGTGCACCGGGCAGACGCCGGGGACGTGACGCTCGATCTGCGCACCCCGGAGGAAGTGGCCGAGGGCTACCGCGCGCTGACAGCGGACTTCGGATCCAGCCACAGGGTGCTTGTCCAGCCGATGCTGACCGGCGGCTTCGAGGTGCTGATCGGCGTCGTGCAGGAGCCCGTATTCGGGCCGCTGGTCGTGTTCGGGTCCGGCGGGGCGGCGACCGACGTGCCCGGCGAGCATGTGACCCGGCTGACGCCGCTGACCGATGCCGACGCCGACGAGATGATCCATGCGGCGCGCGCCGCGGCGCGGCTGTTCGGCGATCATGGCGCGCCGCCGGTGGACACCGCGGCGCTGGCTGATGCCCTGCTGCGGGTCTCCAGGCTTGCCGATGATCTCCCTGAAGTCAGCGAACTGGATCTCAACCCTGTTGTCGCCAGGGAGGACGGCGCTTACTGCGTCGACGTGCGGGCGCATATCACCCCGGCAGAGCCCAGGGATCCCTTCCTGCGCCGACTGAGCTGAGCACGACGCAACGCGACACCCCATTCACCGCCCGCGACCACGGCACTCCGCCACCCGCATCTCCCAGCGGTGCCCCTGGGGCTCCAGAAGCCTGTTCGCCGATCAGCCCGGCCAGATACGACTTGCCCCCCGGTGCCGCCACAAACGGCTCCTCGTTCCAGACCCCGCCGGACCGTCTCGATCACTTGGATAGGAATGCGCACGCGCCGTTGACATGGGGCGTGGGCGACCAGCCAGGATCCGCGGCGATATCGGTCACATCGCCTGGCCCTTCCGCGGTCGAAGCTGCAACCCGGCAAGGAGCCGGTCGGTGTCGGAGAGGTCGCCGACGATCTTCCGGATGGGCGGCGGGTACTGCCGGACCAGCGTGGGCACGGCCAGGATCTGGTCGTCGGCCGCCAGACGCGGGTTCTCCAGCAGGTCAACGACCTCGATGCGATGCCGCCCCGCCAGGTGCTGCTCGCAGGCAAGGCGCAGGTTCTCGATCGCGCGGAGGCAACTGGGCGAGCGCCCGGTAACATAGAGCCGGAGTTCCCAGGTTTCACTGGTGGGCGCCGGTGCCTTGGCTCCTGCATCGCCGTTGCGGGCTCGGGTCATCGTAACCCGCCTTCGTCGCGCGGCGCTTCGTCGCGCGGCGCTTCGTCGCGCGGCGCCGAATCGGCCCAGCGTTGCGAGGCCAGCGCCGACCGGTCCGCCTCGGCGTCGGCCGCCTGACGCTGTTCGCGCCCGGCGATCCGCTCGAGCTCGGCCCTGTCCGCGGCGACCTCGTCCTGCAGTTCGGCGGACTTTGCCTCGCCCTCCACGACGCCCCGCCGCAGCTCACGCCGACGACGGCTAAGGTCCTCGTCTTGCTGCAGCTCTGCCCGGCGCTGCTGGGCCTCCTGCACCAGGCGAGCGGAGCCGGTCACGACGCCGTCCGGGCCCACATACACGTCGACGAGCTGAACGCCGCTGTCGGTGAGCACGAACTCCCGCACCTGGTTCGAATGGGCGCTGCCGCGCGACTTCAGCACGAACAGCAGCCGGTTACGCTCACCGTTCGACTCGACGTTGCGCAGCAGCAGCCAGGTGTCCACCAGCGAGGACATGCCCGCCGCGCTCGTCTCGTCGTGAGCCAGCGTCGTCGCCATTGCGGTTATCCCCGAAGCTTTAAACAGGTCGATCTGGCGGGCCACCATCGAGGTCACCTCGGGGCCGGTGGGTCCATGGGCGAGGCTGGCGAGCCCGTCGAGGACGGCGACGGACGGCGTGACCTCCTCGATCAGCCGGGCCAGAATCGCCAGGTGGGCCTCGAACCCGAACGCTGTTGGCCGGGCCGCCCACATGCGCAGCAGGCCCTCCTCGACCCAGCGCCGAAGGTCGAGCCCCACCGATAGCATGTTGCGCATGACCTGGTCGGGTGACTCCTCGAACAGGACCAGTAGCGTCCGCTCACCCCGTGCGCACGCGGAGTTAATGAGGTTCGCTCCGAGCGTGGTCTTGCCTGTGCCCGCGGTCCCGCTGACCAGGACGGTCGATCCCCGGAACAGGCCGCCGTCCAGCATGTGGTCAAGGCGGGCCACGCCTGTCGAGATCCGCTCCTCGGGCGCGCCGTAGTCGAGAGCGACTGACGTGATCGGCAGCACGACGAAGCCCTGGGCCGAGATCAAGAAGGGGTACTCGTTGGTTTCATGCGCCGACCCGCGGTACTTGACCACCCTGAGGCGGCGCGTGGAAATCTCCTCGTGTATGCGATGGTCGAGAACGATCACGCAGTCAGACACGTACTCCTCGATCCCGTGGCGTGTGAGACCGCTGTCGCCCCGCTCGCCGGTCACGATCGCGGTGATGGCCCGGTCCTCGAGCCAGCGGAACAGCCGGCCGAGCTCCGCTCGCACGATCGCCTGCTCCTGGAACGCGCTGAACAGCAACTCGACAGTATCGAGCACGACACGCTTCGCCCCGATACGCTCGATAGTGTCACCGAGGAGGAGGAATAGCGGCTCGAGGTCGAACTCCCCCGTCTCGACCAGCTCAGCGGGGTTCACTCGCAAGGCATGCACGATCAGCAGCTCGTCCCGCTGGAGCGCGTCGAGGTCGAAGCCCAGCGAGGCGACGTTGGCGCTCACCTTTTCTGCCGACTCCTCAAAGGTGACCAGCACGCCTGGCTCGCCATGCTCCCGGGCGCCAGCGACGAGGAAATGCAACCCCAGCAGCGTCTTTCCGGAACCCGTGCCGCCCGTAACCAGCGTCGACCTGCCATGGGGCAGCCCGCCCCGGGTAATCTCGTCGAGTCCCCGGATCCCCGTCGGGGCCTTCGGCAGAATGGGGCCTACGGCAGCCTCGGCTGAGATCGGTTCCGCCATAATTCGGAGGTTATACCCCTTCCAGCATCGTATCCACAGTCGTAAGTGCACGGTGCAGCAGGTTCGCAGCCACGCGGCGAACGAGCAGGTAGACGACCGAGAAGATCACTATGCGATGATCCCAACCCAGCTGGTGCCCAAGCCAGATCCAGTAATCGAGCCCCGCAGGTTCATATCAGGCAGCGCAGTTAATCATCTGAGGGCCGAAGGAGCGAAATCGTGGAGTTCGATGTAGTCATCGCGGTTATCGACGATCCGCTGTACTGACAGCATGGAACCGGCCACCGCGGGAGCCTTGCTCCGCCAGGCGCGCAAGCGGGCCAGCCTGTCCCAGGTGGACCTGGCCGCCCGGGCCGGTGTCACGCAGAGCGTGATCAGCGCGTATGAGTCCGGGCAGCGGCAGCCGTCCCTCCCGGCGCTCGCCCGGCTGGTCGACGCGGCTGGCTTCGAGCTGGCGCTGGGCTTGCGGCGGCCACCCGGCCGCCTGCGGCGGCTGTCAGGTCCGGTGGGCCGCCGCGTCCGCCGCCACAGGAAGGACCTGGTCGCTGCCGCTGCCGCGTACGGGTTAGCAACTTGCGCGTGTTCGGCAGCGTGGCCCGCGGCGAAGACCGCCCCGGCAGTGACGTGGACCTGCTCGCCGACTTCCCGCCCGGGCTGAGCCTGTTCGGCCTGAGTCGCCTTGAAGCCGACCTGGAAGACATCCTTGGCACCCGGGTCGACCTGATCCCCGCCGCCGACCTCAAACCAGGCGTCCGTGAACGAGCCGGATCTGACCTGATCGCGCTATGAGTTACCGGGAACGCCAGCGGCGGGCCGATATCCAGGCGCGATCGACGCGATCCGTTCCCACCTGCAACGCGGCGATCTGTCCGACGCGCTGATCTTCGACGCGGTCCGCATCCGACTGCTGGAGATCGGTGAGGCTGTCAAAGCACTGCCCGATGACCTGCTGGCCACGCAGCCGTCGATCCCATAGCGGCAGATCGCCCGCATTGCGCGACCACCTCGCCCACCGGTACTTCGATACCGCACACGCGATCTTGC
>Ga0187867_10000744_pt1 | contig 28811 bp, 16 predicted proteins | sample June2016WEW_13_1_FD_132976 | JGI IMG/M metagenome (GOLD analysis project Ga0187867, IMG submission 132976) | Peatland microbial communities from SPRUCE experiment site at the Marcell Experimental Forest, Minnesota, USA - June2016WEW_13_10 | ecosystem: Environmental > Terrestrial > Soil >... | reverse complement strand
TGCGTGTAGGTTCCAGCCGCGAACCGCCTGCAGGCCTCCTGCTTGGCAGGAATGTCCGTCCCCAGCTCAGGCACGTAAACGCACGGCAGATTGAGCTGCCCCACCTTTTCCCTGAGCGTCATATGGCTCATCAGGTCATTGATGCGCTTCTCAACCGGCTGCTTCGAGTCGAGATAGCTCGGCAAATCGCCGCCGGCTGGGGCTGCCGATGCGGAGCCCAACGCCAGGGGCAAACCCGCCAGCAGATGGCGCAGCGCCAGAGACACTCGCTTCATGGGACGACCTCGCTTGCTGTTGAAGAATTCAAAATCCGGTCCCGGGATGCCCAAAGCCCGTAATCGGGTGTTCTGCCTTCTTGCAAATCGTAATTCTCCATTGGGACAAGGGTTCGCGGCAGAAACCAAGGGCTCATGGCCAAATGCGATGAACGGAGGCTGATGCGAGTCTCAGGGCTTGGCCATGCAACGATCACCTTGTCTTGATAAGCTGCACCTCAAGCTGCTCCAGGGTACGCCCCTTTGTCTCAGGGAGTCGTTTCAGGATAAACACGGCCCCGGCGGCGCAAATCGCCGAGTAGAGCCAGAAGGTTCCGCCCGCACCCAGGCGGGCGTTGAGGATGGGAAATGTGTAGGTCAGGAGAAAGCATGCTATCCAAAGCGACGCGACAGCGACCGAAACCGCCGCACCCCGAATGCGGTTCGGAAAAATCTCCGAGATAATCACCCACGTAACAGGGGCCAGGGACATTGCATAGCATCCAATGGCCGCAAGGACCAGGAGGAGCAGGGGCAACCCCTTGATCCCCTCTAGGTAGCAGGCCCCGATGGCCGCATAGATGAGCGCAAGGCCGCCTGCGCCGAGAAGCATGAGTGGACGGCGTCCCCGCTTATCTACCAGACCGAGAGCCACGAAGGTAAACGCGAGGTTTACGGATCCCGTCCACGCAATGTTCTTGAGGACGCTCGAGATGTCATAGCCCGCCTCCTTGAAGATCTCCTCGGCGTAGTTGAAAATCACGTTTATGCCGCACCATTGCTGGAAGACAGCCAGGACCACCCCGAGGACGAGCACCTTGCGCACCCTCGGTTCGAGTAACTCGGTGAGGCGGACCTTTCTATCATCCCCGGAGGGGACCGATCGCTCCATGTCGCCGATAGCCTCGTCAGCATAGCGCGGCCCGCCGATCCTTGTGAGTATGCCCCGGGCCGCTGCGACCCGTCCGACCTTGGCTAGCCACCGGGGGCTCTCGGGCACAAGAAACATGCCCGCCAGGAACAGCACGGACGGCGCCGCGGTCACGCCAAACATCCAACGCCAACCCTGCCTTCCGAACCAGGAGTCACGGATGTACCCATCGGTGGCCCCGGCAGGCAGGTCCCGCACGAGGTACCAGTTGATGACCTGGGCCAGCAGTATGCCGACCACGATCGTGAGCTGGTTGGTGGCAACAAGCCTGCCTCGCATCCGGGCCGGGGCGACCTCCGAGATGTACAGCGGAGAAAGGCTCGAGGCGAGGCCGATGGCCACGCCGCCAAGGATTCGCCAGGCCACAAAGGCGGAAAATGTGGGCGCCAGCGCGTTGCCGATTGATGTCGCCGCAAAGATCGACGCCGAGAGGATGAGCAGGCGCTTCCTGCCGAATCTGTCGCTGAGCGCCGCGGCGCCTACCGCGCCGAAGAGGCAGCCCACGAGGGCGCAGCTGGTCGCCCATCCGACCAGCGCCGGGTCCCCCAGCTTGAAGAAGCTCTCAAAAAAGGGCTTCGCCCCGCCGATCACAACCCAGTCCCAGCCGAATAGGAGGCCCCCAAGGGCCGCCACCGAGGAAACGAACCATACGTAGGCAGGGTTGAGCCCGGCTTCCTGCGTCGGATCGCCAAGCGTGGGGAGCAAGGTTGTCACCGGGGATGTGGCGGACGCGATCAGTCGCTGTGCGGTGCCAGGCGCACCAGCGCCACGCCGTGGCGTGGCACGGACGCCTCGAACGCGCCCTCGCAAGGGCCGAGGTCACGCTGGCGCCAGAGGTCCCGGACCATCTGCCGGCCGCTGACGCCGAGGTCGGCCCACTTTGCGACAATGCCCGCCGTGATTTCGCCGCGGTTGCAAAAGCCGACGGCCTTGCCGCCGTCCTCGAGGTCCTTGACCATCAGGAACGTCTCGGGAGTCAGCGGCACGACGCGGGCGCACTCGCCGAGAGGGTCCTGGTCCACCGCGATGACCTCCGGGTTGCAGAGGACGTTGAGCGTGAATTCATCGAGCCGGCCCATGTCGCCGCTGTAGAAGAGGGGCGCCGCGCTCAGGCACCACAGCGACATGAACGCGTACTGCTCGGTCGGCGTGAGCGGGCACGGCCTCGGCTCGCCGTTGGTGCGCGCGTCACCGATGTAGCCGATCTGGATGTAATCGGGATCGTTCCAGGCGCCTGGCCTCGTCCATTCGCGGTGCCCTGCGTTTTTCAGCGCCACGGCGAAAATGCGGTTCAATTCGCCGCCGAGGTCGCCGGCCGTCCGCCATGATTGACCGCCCACCTCCGCGCCCCACTCCCAGACATTGGCCATTCCGTATTGGCAAAGGTTGAAGACGACGTCGCGCGGCAGTTTGTTCAGGATGCCACCCATCAACCGGTACGGGCGTTGGTAGCCCTCGAGGTTGGGACTGCCGTGGCCCCAAAGCGGAATATTGGGCGCCCTGGGGTCTCCTCCCTCGGCAATGTGGCCGTAGGAGCACCAGTCATATTTCAGGAAGTCAAAGCCCCATTCTGCGAACTGCCTCGCGTCCTGTTCCTCGTGTTGGTAGGCGCCGCAGTAGCCGCCGCAGGTTAGCGGACCGGGCGAAGTGTAGATGCCGGCCTTGAGGCCCTTCGCGTGGATGTAGGCCGTGAGCGCAGGCATGTCGGGGAAGTGCCTGTTGGGCACGATGTTGCCTTGTGCGTCGCGGAAGGGCCCCGTGCGAAGCGGGTCGGGCTGGTGCTGGGCGTCCGCGGCGGTATTCATCCAGCAGTCGTCGATGTTGACGTAGGCATAGCCTGCGTCGGCCATTCCGGAGCGAACCATCGCGTCGGCGGCCTCGCGGATCATCGGGTCCGTAATGCGGTTATAATAGGCATACCAATGGTTCCAGCCCATCGGCGGCGTCAGTGCGAGCTTGTCGCCGCTGACGATCCTAAGCAGCCGCACTGCCGCGCCGTGCCGGTTCTCTGCCCGCAACGTCACGGCATACGTGCCTCGTGGGGGGGCGGTGCCGGTGATGTATCCGTTGTCGGCATCGAGCCGCAGCCCCGCTGGCAGAGCGTCGGCAGAGAACCTGACCGGACGCTCGCCGGTCGTCGGGATACGGAAGAGGAAGGGGTGGCCGGTCCTGCAGCCGTAGACGCGCGGTCCGTTGATTTGCGGCGCCGCGGACGGCTTGGGCGTGAGGATGACCGCGGTCTCCTGCGGCGTCGGAACCGTGCGCGGCCGGGCGCCGGCAAACGAGAAGCGGGCGTCGGCCCAATCGCCCAGGCCGGAGCCGTCGCCTTCGCCGGCATGGTCGATCTTGAGCAACAGCGAATGCACGCCGTGCAGGCCGAGGTCCACCGCCTGCGCGGGCTCGCCCCGCCTCAGGGCCCTCGACCCCCAAAGTCTGCGGTCGTCCCCGAAGATCTCGAAAACCACGGCCGCGTTGGCGCCGGTTGCGGAGTCGTCGACCCCGACCGATGCGGTGAACCGTTCCGTTCGTCCGTCTAGTTCGAGCCAGAGGGAGCCAGTGGCGTAGGTTGCGACCCCGTGTTCGAATTCCCGGCCGGCAATGGAGAGCGGCTTCCCGGACTGCGTCCGGTCGATCTGCGGCTTCTCCCAACCGGCATATTGCAGGCGTGTCAGGTCGAGTTCGGTGAGTCCCACCGTCTCCGCGGCGCCGGCCGCCTGCAGCGCCAGCGCCGAGACCGCAAGCGTGCAGAGCCAGGACCGAGCCGTGGGATTGTTCATGTCGGGTGTGATCTTGGAATTGGCGGCGCAGCCCGGGCCTCCTCGGGAGTCCGGTTCGGACTCCATCGGTGGCGGGCTGCCAGCGCAACAATCTCCCGTCATACGGGCTGACGTCCTGGACCAACACCGGCCCGGACATGGATCAAATGGTCGGGCATCTGCCCGCGAAGGCGCGCTACGACAGCATGCGGCGGTGACTCGGTCCAGGAATCACACAGGGGTGATCATTCTAGCATGTCTGCCTTTGCATTCCCCAGGACGGGAGGGGCCACGCTAGACGCGAAGACACAGATGGGGTTCCGGATCCCGGATAATGGAAATACGCAACAAGCAATAGTGCAGAGAACAACCCAGGCTTTATCAGGACGAAAATGCACGGACGTACTGCATGAGCGGACAATCCAAGCCCCCCGTTGGCCGTGATGGGCCACCGACGCCAGGCACATCAACACGGACGAACCAGATCGACCAGACACAACACTGGCTCAACGAACCGCATGCGCGCCGCTCAACTAAGAAACCGGGGGCGTTATCCGATCGTTTCCCGCGGCTTCGAGGGCGCGGCGCTCCTTCAGTTCGGATGTGATTCGCGACAATCTCGCCTCATTCAGCGGATAGAAGAGCACGAGGACGACCGACAGGGCGCCGAGCGACGCCGGAATCACGCTCATCAGCAGCACCAGTCCGTGGAGCGAACCCGGGGTCTGGGCTGTGTTGGCGACGAAGCCCACGCTCTGCATCAGGGCGAGGGCCACCCAAGCCCCGATCGCCCAGCCTTGCTTCTGGGAAAAGATGGACGCGGAAAAGATGAGGCCCGTCGCACGGCGGCCACGCTTCCATTCCCCGTAGTCAGCCGTGTCGGCGTACATGGCCCAGAGCAGGGCGACCAGCGGGCCGCCCGTAACGGAGGCGAACAGATTGATCCCAAAGATCAGCGGGATCTGGTCGGGTCCAAGGAAATAGAAGGAGGCGGTCGACGCGATCAGGATGATGAACAGGGCGACGACCGCAGCCTTTCGGCCCGCGATCCTCGCAAAAAACGGGATCATTATGACTCCGACCAGGGATGCGATCTGATTGCTGGTGTTGAACACCGAGACGAGGCTTTCCCAGCCCCAGACCTGCGTGCCGGCGGCGGACCTGGGCAGGAAAGAGGGCAAGGTCAGCGTCTGCGAGCCGACGTAGTACTTGAAGTAGTGCGCGGTCACACTGCTCCTGATCGCCCCGGAGAGGATGAAGGTGATCGTCGTCGCGAGCACTATCAGCCACGGCCCGTTTGTGACCAGGTCCCCGAGGTCGCGAAGCACCGACGTCTTCTGTGCCCTTGGGGGGCTGACGCGCTCGCGGGTATTGAAGAACGTGGTTAGGAAAAAGATCACCGCGGCGATGCCATAGATCACGAATGACATTTGCCACCCGCGCTCCACGGTCCTGGCGCCCAGCCATCCTCCCACCTTCGACATGGGCAGCAGCGTCGCCGAGACGATGATGCCCCCGGCAAAGGCGCCCACGAGCTGGAACGAGACGAGCGTGGTCCGCTCGTTCGGGTTGGGCGAGATGACGCCAAGCAACGCCGTGTAGGGGATGTTGATGGCGGTGTAGAGCAGCATCACCGCGTTGTAGGTGACATAGGCCCAGACAAGCTTTCCGGAGGCACCGAGATTCGGCACTGTGAATGTCAGCACGCCCATGACAGCCAGCGGCACGCAGAACCAGAGCAGGAAAGGCCGGAATTTGCCCCAGCGCGTCCTGGTGCGGTCGGCCAGCATGCCCATGACGGGGTCGAAGAACGCGTCAATGCCCCGGCTCAGGCCGATCATCGTACCCGCCGCGGCGGCCCCAATCCCGAATACGTCTGTATAGAAGATCGCAAGGTACGCCATGAACGTCTGCCAGTAGAGGCAGGACGCCAGGTTGCCGAAGCCGAACGAGGATTTCTCGCGGAATCCCAACAGCCTGGGGCTAGGCTCCTGCGGTGCTTGGGTCAGGGTGGCGGACAATTTGGTCGGATTGCAGGGGGGGGAAGCCCGTTCGGGGGCTACAGGACCCCCTGGCTTCTAGATAGGCGGCTGGGAATTTGAAACCATGTACTCCGCAACAGCGGTCCTGGGGACGGGCATCGCCCGGGTCATCCCATGATTCCCCGGATCGCTTCGCAGGCTTGGGCATCGTACTGGTCCAGGCCATTCGGAGGCAGCGGCGTCCGGGCGCTCTCGTAGCCCCCTGCGAGGCAGTCAAACGAGCCGGCCAGGTAGCCGATCCAACCGTTGACCAGGGAGACTGTCCACAGCCTGTCGCCGAGCGTGTTGGCGCGCAGGCGGATCGAACTCCCAACGCAGGGTTCGCTCGGGATTCCAGCCAGGATGATGTCGCCAAGCTGCAGGAGCCCCATTTCCAGAGTCACCCGCCCCGAGCGGAGCGCGCCGGCCGGGAGGCAGCGAATGTCAAGGGCCTCGAGGCCAAGCTGCTGCACCCGGTCCGCGAGCGACCGAATCTCCCATGGCGAAGTTCGGTCCGCTTCCTCGCTCCGTTGGAGCTTGAGCAGGCGCCTGGTTTCGGCGTCCTGGGCGGACGCCGCTGCAGCCGATGATGCCGCGTAGTTCTCCCGGATCGGCACCGTCAGGCTGACGGTCTTTGCGCGGACCACGGGCGGCTGCCACGGTTCAACGGCCCAGTAACGGGATTTCGTGGAGATCCGGGCATCCGGCGGCTGTCGGCGGGCTCCGCGCCTCAGCCGTGCCACGACAGCTGACGCGAGGTTTTCCCCGATGTCCTGCGCCACGCGCAGGCCATCGCCGGGCACAGCCTCCTTATGCCAGTAGCTGGGCCCGAAATTTCTCTCGGCGCCAGCCGGGCGTTCACCCACCGGCGGCATTCTGAACTGCATCTCCTCCTTGGGGACGATATCGCCGCACGGACCGGTCAGGTAGATGCACACTCCACCGAGCTCGCGTTCCACGGCGTTCCTGGCAAATCCCGGGAAATCGGGATGATATCGCAGCCTCTGAACATGCGAGGTGGTGTGCGGGTGCGCGGAGAAACGAATCAGGCTTCCGATGGGCTTGTCGTCGCTGCCCACGAAGACGAGTCCCTGCACCAGCGGGTCGACCGGATCATCAAACCAGATCGGGCCCGCGAGTTCAGGGATCTGGGCATGGCGACGCCCGAACACCCGCTCTGCCTGCTCCCTGATGAGGGGGGCACCGTCCGGACGTCCATTCTCAAGGCGATAGCCATACCACACCGTGAAAGCGCCGATTCCGGGCAGGAATTTTCGCCGCAGGATGCTGAAGCGATTTCCAACGTCGGCGGTGGCCTCGACCAGCCTGAAGGGCCGCATGTGGGCCCGGGCCCCGCTTGCGGCGGCAACAGCCCCCTCTGCCAGCACCTCCACGGGAAATGCGAGGAAGAAATCCGGGACTGAGTGCGTGTGCGTGCAATGCACGACAACAGCCTCGCGCCCGCAGCCAAGTGCCGCCGCGACAGCCGTGCGGATCGCCGTGGCCTGCTCGAGGAACATGCAGGTGAGGTCATACACGACCCAGCATGCCAGGCCGGAGTCGGTTTCCACGACGAGACACCGCACTTCCAGGGGCGCCAGGAACCCCTCGGCTGGCAGGACTCTGCCCTCATTCAGATCACGCCGGGCAAAGCCGGCTCGGTATGGTCGTTTCATGGCGGAGATCCTTCCCGGAGGCGACTATGCCATCCTGTCCACGAAGAACAGCGGGTCCTCCTTCAAGGCCTGGTGTGCCTTCCGCCAGAGGGCAGGCGCCTCCAGGAGAAAGCAGTCCGCGGAAAGGACCCTGCCGGCGCTGATGCCATCCCCGGCCATGACGGTCTCGATCCTGTCGTACCTCTGCCGCCAGCCCTTGAAACCGTGGCTCCTGACCCTCATTGCCGCCGCGCTGCCGTCAGCCAGCCTGATCCTGTAATCCACCCATCCGTTGTAAAGGTAGGGGGGCTCGATGAGCTCCTCCACGGCGTGCATCGAGGTGTTGGGCTTCAGGCCGCAGCCGAGGAACAGAATCTGGCCGGCCTCCTTTCCGAGCTTGAAATAGGGCGAATTCGCGCCGCAGGGCGTCACATCCCGGGCATGCTCGCCGAGCATGCTCCCGGCGCGGGGTCCGATCCCGCATGCCGAATGAGTGGGGTGGACGCTCCGTATAGCTCCGGTTCTCTTCCTGAAGAACTCGGGCAGCGCGCCGACGCAGGACGGCGTGCTCAAGACGTCGAACACCGGGTTCTCCGCCTTGACCGTCTCGTAGGAGAGCGCGGGCATCAGGAGAGTCCCTTCGCTCCCAAGCGCCTCGAGCAGGCCCTCAACCGCGGTCTCGGGCCCGTCCGGCAGCTTTCCGAGTGATTTGAGGGACGAATGGACCAGAAGGGTGCCCGCTCTTCTTACGCCCAAACCAGCCAGGTCGCGGGCCATCCGGCACACAACGTCGTTCATGGCCCCGATACTTTCTGCCTCACCGCCCCCAAGGAATTCAGATTGCTGGCAAGAACTGCTGAAGGAGCGTGTTCGGATCGGCGAGGCGCCAAGGGATTTTGCACGACAGAGCGGATGCCCATTTCCGGACCGCCTTCGGGTCCGGTCTGGATGGTCTGTTGATGTTGATACGACTGACTCCAGTTGTCTATTCCTGCCCGAGGGGATAGCCCGGCTTGCCAGCCCTGATTGGAGCCACGGATAGATGTGGACTCTCGATCAGTGGACGCGGCCGCGGCGATAAATCGGGTGGCGTCTGCGCGTTCGTCAGAACGGATTGGCGCGCGCGTGCGGCTGTTTGCCGCCAAGAAAAAGCACCAGGTTCTCAACCGCGCAAGTGGCCTGCCGCGCAACGCTTTCGTAGGTACGGGACCCGATGTGAGGGGTGATGATCGCGTTCGGCAGGCCAAGCAGGGGATAACCCTTAGAAGGCGGCTCCTCTTCGAGGACGTCCGCGGCGTAGGCTAGCAGATGGTTTGATCGAAGGGCGCCAGCTACCGCCGCAGTTTCCACGAGTTCTCCCCGGGCACAGTTGACGATCACCGCGCCTTTCCGGAGTTTGCCGATGTTCCCGGCGTTGATGAGATGGCGGGTTTCGGCGTTGAGGCTGGTGTGGAGGGATACGACATCGGCTTGCTCGAGCAGCGCATCGATGGACGCAAAGCGCCCAATGGCGTACTTGCCTGCAAACTCCTCGTCCCAGAACACGTCGTAGCCGATGAGCTTGAGGCCGAACGCCGAGGCCCGTATGGCCACCTCCTTGCCGATCCGGCCCAGCCCAACGATCGCAAGCGTCTTTCCCCACAGCTCTCGGCCCGTGATGCGCTTCCACTCGCCCCTGGCGACAGAATTAACCTCAGGCACGATGTTGCGCATAGCGGCGAGCAACAGCGCAAACGTGTGCTCGGCCACGGTCGTGTGGTTGACGCCCGGCGTGAAAAGGACGGGCACCCTGAGTTCCGTGGCCGCGGCCACGTCGATCTTGTCCAAGCCAATGCCATACTTGGAGATTACCTTGAGGCGCGGCAGAGCCCTCGCGATTACCGCGCGGGTGATCGCATCGTCGCCGCAAAGAAAGGCGTCAAACGATCCCGCCAGCTCAAGCATCTTGGCCTCGCTGAGCGGACCGCGCGTGCGGAACACGTCGAATCCGGCGTCTTCCAAGAGGGCATGGTGCGGCCCGGGCGTGTCCTGGAACGACGTCGTCGTGAGGAGAATTCTAATTGGAGCTTGGGGGGATTTCATGGTTGAGGGACGCCGCATGGCGGGGAAGGAGGCTTGTGCTTTGATTGCTCATTTCCGGCCTTGGAAAGGATCCGGTGCCATGCCGCATCCAATGCCTGCGAGAACGTCGTCGATGTGCGTACAGCCTCACAACCGGTGGCGTGGCGGTACAAAGAGAGGGCTATTAAGGCTCCTCGATTATGGCCAGGTCCCACGGCGCCAATGTGAGCACGGCGGAATTGGGCGTCGGTTTTCCGTCGAGCAGATTTGTCCCGGAGGCGTACGCATAGGGCGCCCGGACCTCGGCACCGGAGTAGTTGAAGTAGTAGTGGAGGCGCTTGCCGAGACGGTTGACGCCGTGCTGCACATGGACCGCGGCAGGCAGTTGCTGGTCGGGGCCCGCGAGTCCGGCCTTCTCCAGGCTGGCGCTCAGGACGGCCGCCTGCAGCCTGTCGGAAAGCCATGTGCCTTCGTAGAGCAGAGTTCCGGCGCCAAATTGGTTCTCGGTGATGGCTGGCCATCTTCCGAAGAAGGGGTGGTCGTAGAAGGCGATCGCCTTGGCGTGCTCGACGAGGAGGAACTCGGCCCAATACGACACCTCGTTGGCGCCCGGGTTCTCGGCGCCCACGTGGAAGGGGTCGCCCCTGAGCGCAAGCGGGTGCTCGAGGTTGGAGAACTCCTGGTAGCTGAAGCCGGCGGCTTCGCGCAAGGGCCCGGGAGCGCGAACCCAGCGGACGGCGGAGTTCTCATTGGCGAATCCGCTCTTGAAGGTCATGACGACGTGGCCGCCGCCCTTAACATAGTCCGATATGCGTTGCAGGAGCGCGTCGTCCGCGATGTAGAGGGCGGGGACTATGAGCAGCTTGTAGCCGGAGTAGTCCTTGGTTGTGGGAAAGACGAAGTCGGCGCTGATATTCAGGCCGTAGAGGGACTTGTGGATCTGCTGGACCAGCGAGTCGTAACCATGCTGCCCTCCGGCAGCAAAGGGCATGAACTCGATGGCATTGAGGGAGTCGCGGCTCCACAGAATGGCCACCTGGCTGTGTATCTGCAGGCCGACCAGGTGGGGGCCGACTTTCTCAAGCTCGTGGGCCGTGCGGCTTACCTCGGCGTAGGCCCGGTTGGGCTCCAGATCGTGGGAGAGCACGCCCTTCCAGTACGTTTCCTGATTGGCCGCGATAGAGGCCCAGTGCCAGTACTCCACCATGTCGGCACCGTTCGAGAGGTGGGTGTAGACGTCCTGCCGGAGTTGGCCGTCGTAGGGCGGGTACTGGTTGGAGGAGGACCAGTCGGTAGTCTGGGCGTTGGTCTCGGTGATCAGGAAGTTGGAGTGCTTCAGGGAGCGGCTGAAATCCTCCTGCAGGGACTGCACGGAGCCGTCAAAGTGATCCTGTGTCGGGTGGTAAACGTTGTCGGCCGCTATGTCCAGGGCCTCGGCGACGGCTTCCTCGTTGACGTCGCGGCTCATCATTCCGCCGTAGTCGGTGGTGACGAACTGGCGGGGTGAGGCGGACTCGCGGACCAGGGCTGCCTGCCAGTGGAGGAAATCGGTCACGCGCAGCTGGCTCCAGCGGGTCCATTCGAGCTTGTAGCCGGTGCTCTGCGCGCCGTCGCGGGTGGGCAGGTCCTCCCAGGTGTGCAGGTCCTCGCCCCAGTAATTGAGGAACCAGGCCTTGCTGAGGGCTTCGGGCGTGCCGAACTTCTTCTCAAGGTAGTGCTGGAAGCCGATGAAGACGTCCGGATTGGCGGCGCCGTAGCTCTTGGTTTCGTTGTCTAGCTGCCAGCCTATGACGGCGGGATTGTCCCTGTAGTGGGCGGCGATGTGGCGGATCAGCCGCTCGGCGTAGAAGCGGTAGGCCGGCGAGTCGGTGTCCATGTTCTGGCGGTAGCCGTACGCGCCCTCGACCGTGGCGCCGCCATAGAAACCGTCGGGAATCCGGCGCGCCAGAATTTCCGGGTGCTGGTGGGCCATCCAGGCCGGGACCGAGTAGGTGGGCGTGCCCAGGATGACCTTTATGCCGGCGGCCCCCATGGCGTCGACGACGCGGTCCATCCAGGCGTATTCGAATCGGCCGTCCTCAGGCTCCCAGAGGCTCCAGGTCGACTCGCCCATGCGGACCACGTTGAGTCCGGCGGCCTTCATCATCGCGACGTCCTGGTCGAGGCGCTCGTAGGGCATGTACTCGTGGTAGTACGAGGCGCCGTAGAGCACTGTGGGGAAATCGAGGGGCGGGGACGAGTGGGTGCCCTGGCCGGCTTGCTGAGCGCCTGCGGGGCCGGCCATCAGGATGGCCGCTCCCGCCACAATCCCAAGAGAGCATTTGCTCGGAAACCGCATGGAGACTCCCTTCAAGGCTGAGATCATTGGAGTTTTCTTATTCCCGACGCATCAGGTCTTCAAGCACGACGGGCGACACCTTTCGGCTACGGGAACTTGATCGCAAATGGAGTGCGTTGAGCGGATGAATGGCTCGTCCGGAGTCGGCATCTGCGGGAAGGGGATTGTCCAATTAAATCCTCGCCAGCGCGTCGGTCGGTGCATCGGAATAATGGCCCCGACTCGATTTCAAATACCCACTGAACTTCTCTGTTTGAAACCCGCGCAAGTGTGCCTACGCATGCCGTGCGCCTGATTGAGGCGCGGTCCGTGAACGGCAATCGATTATCCGAGAACACTGTATGCTGGGCACATAGACCTGCTTCACACCCATACCAACGTCAGAAAAGAAAATCCCATGCCTAAGACCGCACGCATTCCGATTACCAACATCTATATGGATGGTGATTACACCGGCCTCATTCAGGTCGGCCCGGGCAAGAAGCCGATGAACGTGATCCTGGACACCGGAAGCAGTGCGCTTGCGCTCAACGGCAGCAAGTACCATCCGAACGTAACTGGCGGCGACCAGGTCACGTCCCTGGCCCAGACGGATAGCTATGGCGACGGCAGCAGCTGGACCGGCGCGGTCCTGAAAAGCGACATCACGGTCGGCGGACATGGAGCGCAGGTGACCGTCGCCGGTGCCGAGGTGGCGGTGGCTTACCAGGCGTCCTCCAACATGTTTCGCAAGGCGGACGGCATTCTCGGGCTGGCCTACGCGCCGCTCGATGATGCGTTTCAGATGCCGGACCCGACGTGGCCCGAGCGCTACACCGGCAAGCAGATCGTGGGCGCGGGGAAGCAGGCGACCGTGGTGCCTTTCTTGACGCTGCTGGCCAAGGAAGGCCTCGTTTCGGACAAGATCTCGTTCTATACAAGACGATCCTGTATCCATGAGGGGGCCGCGGCAGGGGATGATCCGCTCAATCAGGGCTGGCTGATTGTCGGCGGCGGGGAGGAGTGCACTGATTTGTATACGGGAGCCTTCCAGACCGCGAAGATCCTGGCGGACGACTGGTACAATACCAACCTGAAGGCCGTGAGAGTCGGGACCACGACGGCGATAAATGTTGCCGCGCGCGGCCATAAGGGGATGCCGTCGAATTCGATTGTCGATAGCGGGACGAACAGCCTCAACTTCGGGCCGAAGCTGCTGGAGGCGATCATTTCCAAGTTCAGCGCGGCGCAGGAGGCGCAGCTTATGGCGTCGATCTTCAAGAACACTCCGGTTTCGGTCGCCGACCTCAACCTCTCCGGATGGCCCAATCTCACCTTTGTCCTCCAGGGCGACGCTGCCGACGTCACGCTGACCGTGGCTCCCGGCGACTACTGGCAGGTGAACTCGCCGAAGGTCGGGTCGGCCACGGCCGCAATCACGCAGGGGCAGGATGGGTTGGCGATTCTCGGGCTCCCGCTCATGAATGGCTACTTCACGATCTTTGATGGCGAGGCCGATGGTGGCCGCGGGGCAATCAAGTTCGCGGCGAGCAAGCGTTAGGAGTCGCCCCAGGATTCGAGGGCGCCGGAGTCCCGCCGCCGGCAGGGCACGGCGAATGAGTTCCGGGCCCCTTTGGGCCCCGTCTTCAGATCGGATGGCCTGGTCAGGGCCAAGGAGCCAAGGGGGGCTCCTGGCGGCCGCCGGATTTCATGGCGCGATGGGGCTGGGGGAGCGCGGGCTCGGACCGGCACCCAGAGTGGCCCGAATCGGCGAAATCACACCACGGATTCACCGGGCGCTGGGCACCGCCTCCAGGACCACAACGGACTGGTTGCCCACGCCGTAGGTCCCGCCGATCGTCGCGCCGCTGGAGGCGCCCCAGCAGTTGCCGGAAGCCTCGGCCCAGTTGTTCGTGTCAATGAGCCTGACCCAGCGGGTGCCCGCAGGACCGGCGGGCACCCTGTAGGTGACGCTTGAGCCCGAGAAGTTGACCATGGCCACGAAATCCTGGTCCCCCACCGCGCTTCCGGAGACATAGATCGTGGCGGAAGGACTGCTCCATTCGCTGAAGCCGCCCGATCCGTCGGCGTTGGTGAAGGTCACCGGCTCATTGTAGTCCTGCTGCCGGAAGGCGGAATGGGCCGCCCGGAGCCGCAGCAGGTACCGCAGGAATGCAAAGTTCCCATTATTCGGACCGGCAAAGGTCCCGAGGTTGTTGTCATAGCCCATGGTCCCGCCCGTCGTGTCGCCGGTCGGGACCGTGTCGGGGCTGTTGGTGCCGATCATGGCGTAGTTGTTCCAGGTGGCCGCCGAGTCGACGTCGTAGGCATTGTTGTTGCCGTTCACCGTCCGCCCGAATTCGTCGCCCCAGACCATCATCGGCAGTCCCCGGCTCAGTACCTGGAAGGTCCAGAGGGACCGGATCACCTGCCGCCGGACCACCTGGTTGCCGCCCCAGGTCGAGCTCTCGTTGTTGCTGCTGCCCCCGTCGCTCGGGCCAAACGGCCACGATAGGCCGGCGTTGGCCTGGGAGGCATAGCTGACCAAGTCCGTCATGTTGAATCCATCGTGGCACACCAGCATGTTCACGGTCTTGTGGGGGCCGCCGGCTCCGTTGAAGTGGCCGTAGTCCCCGTAGAAGGCGTCGGCGTAGCCCACTCCGTTCGTCCCGGAGAGGTTCCCGGTCACGGCGAGGCGGACCGCATCCCGGTAGTTGCCGTTCCATTCGGCCCAGCCCGGGGGGAAGTTGCCGATCTCGTTCCCGTCATTCGCGTCCCATGGCTCCGCGATGATCTTGACTGCGTTGGCGCCGGCCCAGGAGGCGATGCCCGCCAGGAGAGGCGAGGAGATCGCCCCGCTGGTCGCGAAGCCGGAGGGCCCGTTGCGCCCGAGTTCCACGGCCAGGTCGAACCGGAACCCGTCCACCCCCATTGTGTCGTGCCAGTAGGCCAATGAATCCTTCACCAGGTTCTGCACGGGCGGGGAACCGCAGTTGAGGTTCTCCCCGACGCCCGTCGAGACCCAATAGTAGCTGGGGGCGCCGGGGGAGAGCGTGTAGTAGGAGCTGTTGTCCAGCCCCCGGAACGCGTCGATCTCCGCCACGCTGGGATTGCCGTTGGCCTGGAGCCCCCCTTCGCCCGTGTGGTTGTAGACCACGTCCAGGTAGACCTCGATCCCGGCCCTGTGGAAGGCGGCCACCATCTTCTTGAACTCGGCCGTGGGGCCGCCCAGGGCCGGGTTGCTCGCGTAGCGCCTGTCCGGGGCGAGGAACCCGTAGGTCCAGTAGCACCAGTATCCGGGCCCCGACGAGGTGGGCGCGGTCGTGGAATTCGCCGCGTTGTTGGTTTCCTGCACCGGGAGGAACTCCACGGTGTTGAAGCCCAGATCCTTCAGGTAGCCGGCCATATAGGCGGCCCCGGCATAGGTGCCGCGCAGGCTGTCGGGGACGTTCGCCGCGTCCTGAAAGCCCGAGTAACGGCTCAGCAGCGCCGTCAGTCCAACGCTGGACGGGTGCGCCGTGAGCCCCTTGAGGTGGGTTTCGTAGATGATCGCGTCCTTTTGATTCAGGTTCGGCCTGGGCCCGGTATCCGTGGCGTCCAGGAGCGCCACGGCCTTGGGCGCCCAGCGGCCGGTGTCGACCTGCCGCTGGTCGACGGCCACCCCCCCGGTGACGGGACCGGCGTAGGTCAGGCCCGCGCCGCCGCCGGACAGATACATCCCGTATCCCTCCCCGGCGGCCAGCAGGGCCGGAGTGACCAAGCTATGGGAAAGCTCACGGGCATAGGGGTCATAGAGAACCTTGTTCGGATTGAAGCGGTTCCCCAGGGAATCGCAGTCGCTGAGGAAGCCGGCGGCGGAGTTGCCGCGGGCCCATCCGCTGCTGAAGGGCCAGTTTGGGCCCCAGGCCCGGAAGGCGTACAGGGCCGGTCCGGGCACGCCGGCCACGGCAGCCCGCCAGATGTTGTCGGCGCCCTTCGCCATCGCGTAGTCATAGGCGGCGTCCGCCCCGGAGTCGGCGAGGTAGATCTCCAGGACCACGTTCGTGGCGCTGGCGGAATACACGCCCACCTGCAGTATGCTGCCGTACCCTGCCGTGTACGACGAGCCCAGCTGCCAGTTGGCGGTGCCCCAGCTTGAGGGGCTCACCGCGGAATAGGCGCCGGAGGCGGGGTGGTTGCTGCCGGCCTCCGAGGCAAGAATCCGGGCGGAAGCCGGGCCGATCGACGCCAGGGCCCCGATCAAAAGGGGAAGAATCCGCCGGAGGAGGTGCATTCTGGGATGGATATAGTCTTTGTGCGGCAACCAGCAGCGGCAACTGTGCCATGCCGGCGCCGCCAAGAGGGAACGGGCCGACACAAACCCCGGGGCGCGGCGGTCGTGACAATGGCGCTGCCGAAGTCACGGTCGGCCAGCGCCATCTGGCTTGTGCTCCCATCGTCGACATTGGGGGCAATTCGTGGGCGAGGGGACGAAGGGCCGGGCCTGGCTTCACGGAATCTTGCCCGATGATTTCGATCTCGATTACAAGGCGTCGACCCGCCATCGCGCCGGCGATGTTTGGGTCCACGGATGGTTCACGGACAACGAACTGCGCAGGGGAGGCGGTTGGCGCGGCTCAGAGGAGCGCCTCACGATGTTTCTCGACCTGCCTGCGAGCGCGCCCGGCAAGAAGGCTGCGGCCGGCCTCCTCCAGGATCGCCATTGCGATGTGACAGGCCGAGATGTTTCCGGAGCCAATCGGCCGCCGCGCGAAGTCCAAGCGTGCATCACCTGTTCCAAATGAGAGCTCGATTCACCGGGCAAGGCACCCTACTGCACGCTAACCGGCATTCCGACCCCAACAAGCGTCACCAGTGTGAGCACGTCCCAGTTGGCCAACCGGAAACAGCCATGGGATTCGGTCCGGCCCACGTTTTCCGGATCCGGCGTCCCATGGATCCCATACCCTGGCCTATCGAGGCCAATCCAAGCCACGCCAACTGGATTGTTCGGACCCGGCGGCACGGTGAGCTTGTGACCAAGCATCCTGCCCTCCTCGGACTCGGGAAACAGATCGGGATCAAAGGTGTAGTCAGGATTGGGGATCACGACCGTCACGTGAAGGCCGCCAACGGGCCTCTTTTCCACCATCCGGGCAATGCTCACGGGAAAATGCGCGATCACGCGACCCAGCGTGTCGAACACCTCGAGTTCGTGCGTGTCCAGCGTGATTACGATCTGCGCTGCGGTGCCGCTCACGACCACCCGCTCCACCGCCGGAACCACGATTTTTGTGCCGGGCAACACGGTCTCCCAGTCGACACCGGGATTCAACCTTCGGATCAGGTTTGGATGGGAATGAAACCGCTCGGCAGCCAGCTCGATGGCCGACGAATAGCCCAACGACTGCAACTGCGACTTCTCGAGCCACGTCTTTGGCTCGGGATGCAGTTCGCCCAGCTCGATCGCCGTAAAGGTATAGGTGCCAAGCGCCGGCGCCGACAGTCGCAGTTTCTCCCGCGTAGCCGCATCCAGGAGACCCGTTTCCTTGATCCCTGCGCCGCGCTGAAACGCACTCAATGCCGCCGACGTCTGGACGCCGGCGACGCCGTCAATCGACCCGCAGGAAAAGCCGCGCCGGTGGAGCTCGACCTGCAATTCGAGGGTCGAATCGGCGAGCAGCGCCTGCTTCGGCGTGTCTGCCGGCATACTGTCCCCGGGGGGGGCGGCCGCCAGCCCCGGCCTGCAGCAAAGGAAGGGAAGGATGGCCAAGGAGAGTCGAACGCAGATGCAGCGCGGCAGCGTGCCGTGTAATGCTGGCGGCATCGTCATGTGGGGGAGATGGATCCGGCGTGAAAGACTACCGCGACCGGCCGCGGCCGGGTCTTCCTGGGGACGCGATGCTGCGCGTGGTCTCCCCTGCCTGACGATTGCACGGCGATCGCGAGGCGGCCCGATTGAGCGGCAATCGGAGGGGTTTGAATGGTCGCCTCGTGCGGCGTCAGCGGCCCTACGCCAGCATTTGAGTTCTTCCCGCCCTTGGGGCGGCTCGTGAAATTCGGATGCATTGGATGTTCGTGAGGCTCCCGTGAGGATGGATTGCCTAAGGCAAGAGTGCCCCTCCCGCCATATATACTGAACGACCGGTAGCGGCGAAATGGGGGACTCACCTACTTCGTGGGAGTCCCGCCGGTTCGCTCAGATTCCCAGGTCGATGGGCCAGGGCGGGTCACCCCATCTATTCTTCAGCATGTACCTGTTTTCAGCGAAATGGGCGACCCCTGCCGCTATTGCCCGGAGCGGGTGGCCGGGTTTGAGGTCCGCCCGGGATTGTTAGGCGGCCCCCGGCTGTGGCGGCGGTGCTCGAATTGACCAAGGCCCAATGCGGCCTCTTCCTGGTGGTGCCTCCTTAATCCTCGATTCGGGCAATTCATTCCACTAGTTACGCTCCGCTGAGACGCGCCGACTGAAGCCTATGACGTATTTTTTCCGAACCTTTCTGGCATGTGCCCTCGCCGCGATCACGGGCGGATGTAATACCACCGTCGTCACCACGTCGCAGGGCGCCGACTTCAACAAGTCCGTGACGGCTGTCGCGGCAAACCTGAAGGCTTCGCTTTCCGAGATACAGTCCGTGGAGGTCGCAAACCGGGTCGACGCCTATGCCAGGGGCACCCAACGGACGCTGGAGCACCTCGACCTCGCTCCGAACCTTTCGGATCAGGAGGTTGGGGTGATCACCAGCCAGTTTGATTTCCTGGTCAAGTATTCCGAGGCCCTGAAGGACGCGACCTCGCCGGGGACGTCGTGGGGCAAGAGCGTGTCGGGCATCAATTCGGCCGAATCGAAGCTGATGGGTGATTCTCAGGGCCTGGAAAACAAACTCAGCGGGAGGACGGTCATCACGGATGCCAACGTCAAGACGTTCAATACAGATGCCGGCGGGGTCGCGAAGGCGGTATCCGCGATAGGTGAAGGCGCCCTGACGCTCTACGGCGAGGAAAAGGCCTCCAAGATCGCCGGCGCGGTGAACCCGGACATCCAGAAATACTGCGCCGACCTCGAGGCCCTCCTCACGGCTGATCCGGATTCGAAGGCGCCAAGGACCGGACTGGCGGGCATCCTTCTCGCCGACTACGAGGAAAGAATCGCCTCGGTTAAAATCCTTGCCACCACCGTGGCGCCCCCGACCGGGCCTGACGATCCCGGCTATTTCCCCGCGGTTCGGCGGCGAAGCGCGGTCCTCAATGAATACTCGGCTCTCCTCGAAAGCGAGAAGACCGGCCTGGCGAAGGTGATGGCGCTGCGGAAGGCCGTTGCTGACATCGCCTCGGCACACGATTCGCTGGCAAGGAAGGATGACGCGTCATTCAAGGAGAAGCTCTCAGACATGGACGAATTGGTGCGCAGCGTCTCCACGGGCAGCCCGACCCCTGCCGCAGCCCCGTCGAATTGAAGCCCGGCATCCTCTGTTTGAACAATATGGAAAATTCACAGGAAAAGACGCCGATCGTCGCCCAGACACTGGCGCAACTGTACGACGGCTCGGATGCGCTGGATAAGATCATAGGGGCCCCGTCAACCGCACTGGACGTCTATCGCTCGGCCGTGAAACAAAAAGGTGAGATCGAGGAGCGGATCTCAACCCTCGAAAACCTTCAGCTGGCACGCGATACGGACGCAATGCAGGCATTGGTCCCGGGACTTAAGCAGGCAAAGGCGAACCTGGACGGCGTCCTCGGCTCGATTTCGAAGGCCAGCGACCTGGTGGACGGCGTTACGAAGTTCCTCGTGGTTGTCGACGCCCTGGTGGCTGCGGCGAAAGTCGTGGCATAGATGGTCCGCAGGCGCCGGTTTCGCCCTCCCCTTGTTGCCCTTTGAGCGAGGTATCCGGCCGTGGGACCCTTTTCGCGTCGGCGCACATGCTTGCGGGGGCATAGCCGGGACGGGCCCCCGCGTTCAATTCCGGGGAGGCCGGCCGCCGGGGACTCCGCGCCGGTCGAGCCCAACATTTGCCTGTGAGAGTCGGGCCCGCCCGGGCCGTCCAGGGGCCTGATGAAAGGGGTGGGTAGTGCGCCCTTGTGGCGGTCAGGCGCGGCCGGAAGGGCCGGGGGTATGCCGAGCCGGGGGGTTTCCGGGGGCGACCCGGGTGCCATGACAAGCGCAGGCCGTTGATTGGCTCCCAAGCCGTTGTCTGCGAAATCCGACGCAAATCACGGCGTTCCGCCCCCAGCTGGCCGTTGCAACGAGGAGAGCCGCCGCGCCACAGTTCCCCGCACAGTCCATACCGCCTGCGGGTCCTCCAGCTGGTGAGAGGACAAAGCCGGATTCGACTGCATTGACGAAGACCTGCCCGCGGTGATTACTACGGGCGCGAGCTCGATGCAGGTGCGTCACGCAATGAAAACCGAGAACCCCAAAGGGCTGGCCCAATCCGATGCAATAGGCTCACCTCAGCATGGCGGGCACGCGGACGGTTCGTTCGATTTTCAGCACCTGATAGACGAGGAATTCGCACGCCTCGATTCCCCGGGGCCTACAGGCGGAGAGAAGCAGGATCCCAAATTCCCAAAGGTCGCAAAGGCGGCCATCTCGGGCGAGCCTTGGGCCTGCCGCACCCCTTGCGACCGACTTGGCCTGGCACTCTCGGGGGGCGGCATTCGCAGCGCCACGTTCAACCTGGGCCTGCTGCAGGCGCTCGAGCACCAGAGTCTCCTCAAGGAGGTCCATTACCTCTCCACCGTGTCTGGCGGCGGATACATCGGAGGCTTCTGGACGGCGTGGCTGCGAAGAAACGCGCCGCGGCCGTCCAATGAGCCGGCGCCATATTTCCCGGGAAAAAAGGAGGAAACGGCGCCGGCCGGGGAGGGGAGCGGGCTCAACAGACCCGAGCCGGCGCCAATTCGGCATCTGCGGGAATTCAGCCGTTTCCTGATGCCCCGCCTCGGATATTTCTACGCCGAGACATGGGCCGGAATCGTCGCAATCCTCGGCGGCATGCTTCCCGCGCTCTTTGCAACCACGGCCCTCATAGCCTTGTCCTACTTTCTCTGGTTTCTGCTTGCGTGGAGGCTGGTGGGCGGCTCGGCCCCATCCATCTCCATCACCGTGGGAGTGATGACACTTGTGATTCAGCTGTTCTCCGAGTGGACCTGGCGCGAATCCGGAATCTGGGGCGGCACCAAGGGGACCGGCAAGGCCGAGGAGAGTTTTCCTGCCTACGTCATTGTGGCCATCGCCGCCAGCGCCGCTGCCGCCTGGTTGGCGCCCCATATCGTCGCCATCCAAGGCGGCGCCGCTCAGGTCTGGCTGGACAACGCCGGGTTCCTGCTCGATGCGAGGAAGGCGCCCCTGCCTGAAAATGGGGGGTTCAGCTGGGTGCCGTTCGCATTGTCCGCGGCATGGGGCCTGGTGGCGGTGCTGCTGCTTTTCTTCAGGGCGCTGTGCGCCCTGGGCGCCACCGACGCCTTTACCAGGCTCTCGCAGATGCTGGAGCGGGCGACGTCAAGGTCTGTCGTGCCGGCGCTTATCTGGGCGGCGTTCACGCTCATCTGGGAATCGAGCCGATGTGTCGTGTTGCCCAGCTTCCGACCCTATGTCGCGGCCGGGACCGGGGCCAGCGCGGCGGCATGCGGAGGCCTCTTCTACATGCTGCGCGATTGGCTCGGCAAGCCTCCGCAGGACACCAATGCGACCCGGTTGTTGGGGAAAGCCTCCGCAGCGCTGAAGCCGATCGCTCCGCAGCTTCTGGCCAACGCCGCCGTCGCCCTGCTCTTCTTCCTGGTCTGCATCCTGATCCAGTGGTTCGGATGCAAGTACTCCATCCGCTGGGTGGGCTACGTTGCCTCCGCCGCATTCCTGCTCACGTTCGTCCTCTTCAATCCCGCCAGGGTGGGCCTGCACGAATTCTACCGGTCACGCATCTGCCGCTGCTTCCTCGGGGCTGCGACCGCCAGGGAGTACCCCGAGTACCTGCGGCCGACCGTCGAGCAGCCCGGCGACGATCTCAGCCTCGGCCAATTGCGGGAGGGACCGAGCCATCCGATCCACCTGGTCTGCTGCACGGCCAACAACCTGTCAGGCGACGTGCTGGGCAACCTTTACCGCGGGGGCCGCAGCGCCACGGTGTCCCTGTTCGGCCTCAGCCTGGGAGACGACAATTCGCGCATGGACTCGCTGCGCCTGTCGTCGGTACTGACGGCTTCAGCAGCCGCCTTCAATTCCCAGATGGGAAGTCTCTCCATGCGGCTCGGACCCGCAGTCGCCTTCCTGATGTGCGCCCTCAACCTCCGCCTCGGTCTCTGGGTGCAGCATCCGCGCAACCCGAGGAAGAGTTGGCCGCTGCCCGGATTGCCCTTCTTCTACGAGATGTTCGGCTACACCGATTGCGACCCACCTCCGCCCGAGGCCACAGTTGGCGGGACGCACCCCAATGACGTCAGAAAGGGGGTCCGCGACGCCCTCAGCTACGCCAGGATGCTGCATCTTTCGGACGGGGGGCACTTCGAGAATCTCGCAGTCTACGAGCTGGTCCGCCGGCACTGCCGCTACATTGTCGCCTCGGATTGCGGCGCCGATTCCGAGGTGGCCTTCGACGACCTCGCCAACGCCATGCGCAAGGTCCGCGAGGACTTCGGAGTCGAGATCGAGGTCGACGTCAGCCCCCTGTGCCCCGATGCGAACGGGTTGGCGCGGCAGCATGCCGTGGTCGGCACCATTCACTACGATGGCCTTGCCGGCAATGACAAGGGCACCTTCATCTACATAAAGCCCTCCCTGACCGGCGACGAGGCTCCCGACGTGCTCGAGTACAAGAAGCGCAACAGCTCATTCCCCCACGAGACGACCGGCGACCAGTTCTACGACGAGCCGCAGTGGGAGTCCTACCGCTGCCTCGGCGAGCACGTTGGCAACGTCATATTCCAGTATGTCGAGGAACGCTCAGCGCCGCCGAGCACGGGCTTGCGCTTCGTCCAGGAGGTGTTCCACGACGCCATAGAGCGCTGGTCCCTCCTGCCCGACCGGCAAAGCGCGGTGTTCGTCGCCCTCAACGAGCGCTGCAACGCGCTGGACGCATCGATGCGGGAGAACGCCCCGCCCGCCCTGCGCTCGGAGTTCTTCCCGGAGGTTGGCGCGACCAAGTCCGCGGCACTTGTGCAGGCCGTGTCGGCCGACGACGAGATGCGCATCATGTTCCTCCTCATGCAGGCCGCCCAGGTCATGGAGGATGCGTGGGGGACCGCCCACCTGTCGACGCTGTGGTCGCACCCGGTCAACGAGGGCTGGATGCGCTATTTCGAGCGCTGGGCCTCGACGCCTTCGTTCCGCCGCTGGTGGCCCCTGCTTAGCCCGATCTACAGCGTCCGTTTCCGCGACTTTGTGCGCGACCGGTTTGGAATAAGCATCGGGGATTACAATGCCTCGGCCAAGTCCGCGGCCCCGGGAGCCGTCCTGAAGCTCTCCCCCGACATTGCCATCGTCGACCTCGCGGAATCTGGGCCCGGATTCGCATGGAATCAATGGGTCGCGCGCCGAGAGGCGCTCAACCTCGAGCGCCCCGAACTGAAGCGCTTCCGGGCCGCTGTCTTCAGCCTCATCCTGCCGCCCGGCCGCGATGGGAAACCCAGCGTGCCCCTGCAGGTTGGCTTCCTCTTATATCGATACGAGAGCGCCAAGAGTCCCGGGTACGTCGAATGGGGTAGTCGGGATCTTTTCGTCCCGCCCCCCCTTGTCGGGGCGGGCATCACCACACGCCTGCTTGACGAGGTGACCAAGCACTTTGACGAGTCCGGGCCGAGGGATCTGCGGGTCGCCATGGACAGAAGCCTCTTCGATCTTGTCGAGGAACCGGACAGCGTGCCTCGGCCGTTCACCGATTCCGGGAGCCGCTTCCAGCGCGTCCACGACATCAGCTTCTATAGAAGCCGCGGTTTTGACTACTTGCGCACCGATACTTCCGGGTTGCCCGCTGCCGGCGCGCACGCAGCCCGCGACCAGCACCGGATTGATTGGTTCCAAAGACACTAAGGGGAATCGCCTCCTTGGGCCGGCTTCCGCTCGCACCCTTCGTTCACCTTGAGCATGACGGGTGGGAGCAAAGCGGGTGAGAGATGTCGGCGGCATTGTGCGCCCTCTGGACAATGGCCCCCCCTTGGGCCCCTTTGCTTGGGAGGGTTAGCCGGCCATGCGTTGCGGCCAAGGCGGTTGATCGATTCGCTGGCTTTGGCCCTCGGTGGCCGGGGACCTGATTGAGGGGAGGGGCCATTGCGCCTCGGGTCCTAATCAAAGTCACTTCGGCTGGTGGGGGAGGGTCACCACCATCCCTGCGTCCAGGACCTCACTTTCCGACTGGAATCCTTCTGGCATGGGTGTGTGCTATGGTGCAATCCCCGCATGACCACCCCGTGGAGATCGCCCCGCCTTTGCCCGCGTCCCAGCAGCGGGTCAGCGCGGGTCGGCACGACCGCGCTTGCAGCATGGATACTTCTGTTGCCCTGCGCAACGAGGGCGGGCGCGGGGGCCCCGGCTGCGGAGCCGGACACCCGCTCGCCGGGATCCTTCGTCACCTCCAAGTTCCTGAGGACCGGCATCTCCGAGGGCCGCCACACGCTTCTCTTCCTGGGCGTGGATAGCCTGGGCAGGGGCAAGGTGGGCCAGAACGTCCTGGAGGCGCCCGGTCCCTCGGCCGGCGCGGATCCAAGCTGGAGCGTGGATGCAGGCGACAGGAGCCTAAGCCTCACGTGGGACGGCTCCAGTGCCCGGGGGGCCGCGCCCTTCGTCATCACGATCGACACGCACGCATGCTACGGGACGCTCCTCGGGGTATTCGACGAGGGGGGGGCCATCAGGCTTCCGGCGATCCTCCACCTTCCGGGCTATGGCACCCTGAGGATAACCTCCACCGGGGCGGGGGGCGCGCTCGGCTATGCGTCCGGCGCGGGCTGGGTCAGGGTTGAGTTTCCCGCGCCAGCCGGCGCCGGTTCGGGATCCGGTTATCGGCTGGACGTGACCACGGTCTGCCCCCCCGTCGCAGGCGCGGCGGACGATCCGCGCTACGACGGCTTTCGAAGGAACTGGCTCAACGTGCTCCAGCTGAACCCGGGCCGGCGCGTGCTCTCGAACAACACGGCCAGCGACACCTGCGCATTCTGCTACTACGAGTACGCCGACGTCGCCCGGCGGACGCCGCCGCTGGCCGAGGGACTGGCGGCCCTGGACATTGTGCGCCAGTCGCTGGAGCGCGTCCTCGGCGGGATGAGGGCCTACGGCATGCCGGGCTACGGCCCCCCCGGCGGAGGGGGCTTCCTTGAGGAGTCGTCGGACACATTCCCGTCGCTCCTGATCGCCGCGGACGATTGCTCCGGGGGGAGCGGGGACTCGGCCTGGCTCCGCGCGCACTACGCCGGGATCCGGGGTTGGGCGGAGCGGATGCTGGCCACCGACAGGACGGGCGACGGCCTCGTCAGGTACTCCGAGACGGGCAATTCCGGGAGCTGGAACGAGGGGATGCCGAAGGTGAGGCCCGCCAACTGGTGGGACACGATCGGGTTCGGCTGCGAGGACGCCTACGCCAACGCGCTCGCCTACCGCGCGCTCCTGGGCATGCGCCGGATGGCTGACGCCGCGGGCGGCGCGGGCGACGCGGCGCGCTATGAAACCGCCGCCCGCAGGCTTCACGACTCGTACTTCCGGACCTTCTTCAACCCGGCGACCGGGGTCCTGGCGGGGTGGCGCAGCGCGGACGGAGAGCTGCACGACGATTACTTCACGTTCGTCAACGCGGCGGCGGTCCTCTACGGGCTCGTGCCGGAGGACAGGGCCGCGGGGATCATGGAGCGCATCTGGGCCAAGATGGCCGAGGTCGGCTACACGCGGTTCCGGATGGGGATCCCGGGGAACCTGGTCCCGGTGCCGCGCAGGGACTACGCCCACCGGGAGCCTCGCTGGGGGGGCGGCCTGCGGGAGGACAACCTCGACGGCTTCCAGATCTACGAGAACGGCGGGGCGACAGCCTGCTTCTCGTACTTCACGATCGCCGCCCTCGACCGGGTGGGGCGGCGGGACCGCGCCGACCGGATCCTCTTCCCGCTCATGGACGCGTTCGAGCACCGGGAATTCGAGGGGGTCGGGGCGGACGGGAGGACCAACGACTGGAGAAAGTGGGACGGCACGGCCGAGGGCTACGAGGGGTTCCTCGTGGACAACTACTACGCCCTCCTGGCGGCCGCCGAGCGGCCGTAGGGGATGGCACGCCCCAGGCGCCCCCGGAGACGGTGCGCGCCCGAGACTGACCAGATTGGGCCCCGGGGATGGACAACCGGCCCCGGTGGCGTCAACCTCGGCCGATCCTCCGCCCGGCGTCCGACGGAAAGGAGGCGCTACCCCGATGACGAACGAACCCCCGCTGCGGCTGGGCCTATGCGGCTTGGGCCTCGAGGCCTACTGGGCGCAGTTCGCGGGGCTAAGGGACAGGCTCGGGGGACAGGTGGCCGAGGTTGCCGCCCGGCTGGAGCGTCCGGGCGTCACCGTTGTCAGCCTCGGCCTCGTGGACACGCCCGAGCGCTCGGCCGAGGCCGGCCGCGAGTGCCGCCGGCAGGACATCGACGTGCTCTTCATGTACGTCACGACCTACGCGCTCTCCGGCACGGTGCTGCCGCTGGTCCAGCGCGCCGGCGTGCCGGTCGTCGTCCTGAACCTGCAGCCCGGGGCCGCGATCGACTACGCGGCCTTCAACCGTCTGAGGGACCGGACCGCCATGACCGGCGAATGGCTCGCATACTGCACGGCGTGCCCCGTGCCGGAGATCGCGAACGTGCTGGCGCGGGCCGGGATCGCGTTCCACCAGGTGACGGGCGTCCTTGGCGAGGAGCCCGCGTGGAGGGAGATCGAGGAGTGGCTCGCGGCGGCGCGCGTGCGCTCGGTGCTGGCCTCGACCCGGCTGGGTCTCATGGGCCATTACTACGGCGGGATGCTCGACATCATGACCGACTTGACCCTGGTCTCCATCGCCTTCGGGACGCACGTCGAGCTCCTCGAGGTGGACGAGCTGGGCGCGCTGGCGGCCGGGGCCGGCGCCGCCGCGGTCGCGCGCCGGTCGGGGGAGTTCCGGGAGGCGTTCGACGTCCAGCCGGACTGCCCGACCGCCGAGCTCGAGCGGGCCGCGCGCACGTCCGTGGCGCTGGACGCCTTCGCGGCGCGCCACCGGCTCGGGGCCCTGGCCTACTACCACAAGGGCACGGGCAACCCGGCAAACGAGGACACGATGAGCTCGATAATCCTCGGCACGTCGCTACTCACCGGCCGGCACATTCCGGTCGCAGGCGAATACGAGGTGAAGAACGCACTGGCCATGAAGATCCTGGACGCGCTCGGGGCGGGAGGCTCGTTCACCGAGTACTACGCGGTCGACTTCAACAACGACGTGGTGCTGATGGGCCACGACGGCCCGGGACACATCGCGATCAGCGAGGGGAAGGCCAAGGTGCGGCCGCTCCAGGTCTACCACGGCAAGGTGGGCCGCGGCCTCTCGATCGAGATGAGCGTGAAGCGCGGGCCCGTGACGCTCCTCTCCGTCGCGGAGGATCCGCAGACGCGCTTCAGGCTGCAGGTCGCGGAAGGGGAGAGCGTGGCCGGGGAGGTCCTCGAGATCGGGAACACGAACAGCCGCTACCGGTTCCCGCTGGGGGCGCGCGGGTTCGTCGAGGCCTGGAACGCCGGGGGCCCCGCGCACCACTGCGCCGTGGGCGTGGGCCATCTGGCCTCGACGCTCAGGAAGGCCGCGGAGCTCATGGGCCTCGGCTTCCGCAAGGTGTGCTGAGCGCGGCCGGCCGGGGGCGGCGCGGGACCTCCGCGGGGCCCCAGGACCCGGCCAACCCGTCACTTGCAGTCCGAAACCTGAACCTACAGCCTAATCAAGACGGCCCGGGACTCCCATTTTGACATTCCGGCTGCGGGGCGGGTCACGTCACCTCAGACACGAGTTTCCCATGCTGATCATTCACATCCACGTCCGCGTTAAGCCCGAGTATGTCGAGGCCTTCAAGGCCGCCACGCTGACCAACGCCCGCGCCAGCGTGCAGGAGGCGGGGATCGCCCGATTCGACTTCTGCCAGCAGGCCGACGACCCCGCGAGCTTCTCCCTGGTCGAGGCCTACCGCACGGAGGCCGCCACGGCCGCGCACAAGGCGACGGCTCATTATGCCGCCTGGCGCGACGCCGTCGCCCCCATGATGGCGGCGCCGCGCACGAGCGTGAGATTCTCCAACGTATTTCCCGACGACCCAGGGTGGTGATCGGCGGCGCGGACCCCATGCGCTTCGAGTTCGCCACCGCCACGCGGATCGTCTTCGGCGCCGGGACGCTCGCGGAAGCCGGGAAGCTTGCGCGGCCGTGGGGCCGGCGGGCCCTCCTCGTCACGGGCCGCACGCCGAGGCGGTCGGAGCGGCTCCAGCGCTGCCTGGCCGAGGATGGGATAGAGGCGACGGTGTTTTCCGTCGACGGCGAGCCCACGCTCGCCGCGGTGGGCTCCGCGGTTTCCACCGCCCGGGGCGCGGGAGCGGAGATGGTGATCGGGTTCGGCGGCGGCAGCGCGATCGACGCCGCGAAGGCCGCGGCAGGGCTCCTCGCCAACCCGGGCGACTTGCTCGACTACCTGGAGGTCATCGGCCGGGGCCAGCCGCTCCCCCATCCGGCCGTGCCGTGGATGGCGATTCCGACGACGGCTGGCACGGGGGCCGAGGTGACGCGCAACGCCGTGCTGGGGGTCCCGGAGCGGGGCGTGAAGGTGAGCTGGCGCAGCCCCCATCTGCTCGCCCGGGTCGCGCTGGTCGACCCGGA
>Ga0187867_10000742_pt1 | contig 28839 bp, 25 predicted proteins | sample June2016WEW_13_1_FD_132976 | JGI IMG/M metagenome (GOLD analysis project Ga0187867, IMG submission 132976) | Peatland microbial communities from SPRUCE experiment site at the Marcell Experimental Forest, Minnesota, USA - June2016WEW_13_10 | ecosystem: Environmental > Terrestrial > Soil >... | reverse complement strand
TCTCACGCAGGGAGGCTCAGATGAAAGTTGTCGGATTCAATGGAAGCGCGAGAAAAGACGGCAATACCGCTATTCTGATCAATTATGTCTTCGGGGAACTCGAGAATGCAGGCATCCAAACTGAGATGGTGCAGCTTTCCGGCGAGGATATCCACGGCTGCAGGGCGTGTTTCAAGTGCTTCAACAACACAGACGGCCACTGTGCCGTTGATAATGATTATTTGAACCAGTGCATCGACAGGATGGCTCAGGCCGATGGGATAATACTGGGTTCGCCTACATATTTCACCGACGTAAGCGCCGAAATGAAGGCCCTGATCGACCGCGCCGGCCTGGTGGCCAAGGCAAACGGTGACATGTTCAAGCGTAAGGTTGGAGCGGCGGTCGTGGCCGCCCGCCGCGCAGGGTCAGTCCACGCATTTGATTCCATAAATCATTTTTTCCTGATCAGCCAGATGATCGTGCCAGGGTCCAATTACTGGAACATGGGATTCGGGCTCGATAAGGGAGACGTGGAAAAAGACACCGAAGGGATTAATACGATGAAGACCCTGGGGCGCAACATGGCCTGGCTGATAGGCAAGATTAAGGAATAAGAGAGGCTCTGAGGGGTTTAAGTCAGATGAAATTCAAAAAAAGATCGATCGTTTCAGTCGTATTTGTGCTGCTTTTCTTTCAGCCTGCTTTGACACCTGGAGGGGCATCGAGATTGTCCTTCGCGGCCGAAGCCACTTTCTCAGAAAAAGACACTTTCTCACTAAAAGACAATTTCTCACTAAAAGACAATTCCGGGCCCTCTCTCAATCCCGAAGTGGATTTTCGCTGGGCTTTCGCAGCCAAAACGCTCCAGGATGGAAAGGACAGCACGCAGCCGGTCACTGGAGACATGGCACTCAAATCCGGCGACCAACTCAAGATGATGGTCGAACTGCAACGAAAATGTTTTGTTTACCTTTTCCACGATAACCGGCGCGATAGCGTCAAACTGCTCTTTCCATATGCCCTCCAGCAGTTTGATGGCGATTATCAGCCAGAGCGCAGGTATTACATCCCGCGGGGAGATGCCTGGTTCAGGCTGGACGAAAACCCAGGCCAGGAAGTATTCTATCTGGTAGCCTCCGCAAAACGCCTCGATGGGCTGGAAAAGGCATATCTGCGGCACGAGTCCGCCGAAGCGGCTTTCAAAGCCGAGACAGCCCGGGCGCTTGTCGATCTGATAAGGGAGCTTAGAAGGGAACACCGCGAACTGAGCTCGCCCGCCGAGCGGCCGGTTCCCATCGGGGGCGCCTTGAGAAGCGTCGAAAAAGTCCAAGACCCTGACCGGTTGGACATCGCAGCTTTTGCCGACGAGATCCTCTCGACCGGCTTTGTGGCCAGGACTTATACGATTGAGCACAACTAACCGGAACCCGGGCCGGACGTATCTGTTTGCGGCAATTGCTGCATTCGGCATTGTACAACTGATTTTCCAGCTTCTTGGGGGATTGTTCGAAACCTGGAATTCACAGGTCTTCGACAGGTTTTTCCTGTTTCGTTCCTCGATTGGCGCGCTCAAGCCTCCCTACGATGGCACAGTAGTTCACATAGACCTCAACGATACCGCCATCCAGCAGCTAAAAACCTATTATCTGACCCGCTCCCAGTACGCCCAGTTGATTCGAAACCTCGCCGCAATGCGCGTAGCGGCCCAGGCATACGATCTGATTTTCGCTGCCGGAACCAGCCAGGCCGATGACCAGGCGATAATCGCAGCGACGCGTGAGGCTGGGAACGTCTACTTCGGCATGGCCATCGAGCTGGGGTCTCAGAGCGGGGCGCTCCCTGGCCGCATAGCCCCCGACATTCGCGAATATCTCGACCATACGAAGTGGGCCGTGAAGGTGGAGGGCGTATCGGAGGATCTCTACTCCGGGACGAAGCCCATCATCACTTTTCCGCCCCTTGCCGAGGTCTCCAGGGGAATTGGGTTTCTCAGCCTGAAAACAGACCGTGATGGAGTACTCCGCCGTATGCCGCTGCTCGTCCGATGCGAAGGCGGGTTTTACCCAAGTCTGCCGTTTCGCGTCGTTTGCGACTACCTCGGAGCTGGGCCGGAAAAAATTACCGTAAAGCCGGGCAGCTACATCCGGATCAAGGACGCAAGGGTCCCCGGAGGCCCACCCCGAGACTTTTTCATCCCTATCGACAGCAATGGCGCGATGATAATTAATTTCATCGGGCCATGGGGGGAGATGCGCCATTACAATTTCGCCCAGATCCTTTCCGCATCGGGCGACCGGGACGCATTCGAGATGTGGACCGAAGAGCTTTCAGGAAAAATAGTCGTGGTCTCCGACGTTTCGACCGGCGCAACAGATCTCGGAGCGGTGCCGGTGGATATAATTTTCCCGCTGAGCGGCCTGCATGCCAACGTGATCCAGACGATCCTTTCCGGTGCCTTTTTATCCGAGATATGCCCTGCCGGGATACTGGCGATTGAGCTGGCGATGGTTGCCCTCATTCTCCTTTTATCGACCCGCTTTTCCCCAATTTTATTCGCCGGCGGCGCCGCCCTGCTCATAACCTGCTATGCTGCCGCAGCGCTCGCCCTTTTTCTCGCCTATGGACTGATGCTTAACATAATCCGCCCTGTAATCTCGGGCGCCGCTGTCGCTTCGCTGATCATGGCTTTCCGGTATTTCCGGGACTCAAGGGAAAAGGAGGTCCTGAGGCGGTCTTTCGAGTCCTATTTTCCGCCCTCGGTTGTCGAAAGGATCCTTGCGGACCCGACAATGATAAGCAAGGGGCAGAGAAAAGAGCTGACGATCCTTTTCAGTGACATCAAGGATTTTTCTGCATACTCTTCCTCATATTCGCCCGACCGGATTCGGGGTTTTTTGAATGACTATTTCGAAACAATGGTGGAAGTTGTATTTACACACAAAGGGACCGTCGATAAGTACATCGGGGACGGCATGATGGTCTTTTTCGGGGACCCCGAACCGGCGCCGGACCATGCCCTGAGATCGGTCCAGGCGGCGATCGAGATGCAGAACAAGGCGCGCGAACTGAGCGCAAAATGGGCCGGGGAAGGCGGTTTCCCGGTGCGTGTGCGGATCGGAATCAATACGGGGGAGGTCGTTGTGGGCAACATGGGGTCTTCTCGACGGCTATCATACACCGTGCTCGGTTCCGCAGTGAACCTGGCAAAAAGGCTGGAGTCGAGTGCGCCGGTTGACGGCATCCTCATTTCCCAGATGACCCGTGACCTCATTGCACCTTTTATTTCCACCCGGTTTTTCGGAGAGATCAAAGTAAAAGGAATGCAAGCCCCCGTTCGTGCTTATGAAGTAGCGCATGAATGACTGCACTCCGGACCTCTCCCCTGTTCGGATGGGCCATTTTCTGCCTCTTGCTCATCAAGGATTAGGAAAAGGTCTTCCTCCTGCTCTAATTAAGCTTTCCGCATCTCCAAGAATACCACGGCACACACACTCAGGCAAGAATTTCAGTGCTATCGCAAGCCGGCTGCTCCAAGCCGAATCTACCTCCCAACCGGCCTCACAGTACAGCGATTTCCATCTCTCTACTAAACATTGACTTCACAAGGGCGCGATCAACCTTTCCATGTCCATCACATTTGTGAAGTTTCACGGGCTGGCTCAAGTCGCACGCATCCGATCCACTATACCGCCTTCTGCCAATGATCTCACACTGGTTAGCGCCAATACAAATTCAACAGCATTTGATCCGATCCCTTTTTGTCCCTGGGTGAGCCTGCCGGGTTCGCCATTGTCCGCTTCAGTGAAGGGTCAGGCAAAAGCGAAGCTTCCCTAGGCTATTCTGATTCTTGCATCACAGACCTGGATATCCTTCGATGTCACAAATACGGGATTTAGGTCCATCTCCTGGATTTGAGCATGTTTTTCCAAGAGTCTTGAAACCTGCAGGAGAAATTTCTCAATGGTTGGAAGGTCAATCGTTCCTTTCCTCGGATTCTTGAGCACTGCATAGCTCTTCAATTCTTCGATCATCTCTTTGGCATCCCGCGCCCCGATAGGGATCAGCCTGAAAGCGACATCGTTCATCGCCTCCGCAAAAATGCCTCCCAACCCGAACATCAGCACGGGACCGAATTGCGGATCCTTTCGCGTTCCGACGATCAGCTCAAATCCTTTGCCCAGTTCCTGCACCATAACTCCATCAAGCCTTTTTGCAGGGAGATTGGCTGTAAACACGTCCACTATTTCTTTGAAGGCCCGCTTCACTTCCCCCTCATCCTTCAGGGGGACCGCTACCCCTCCAGTTTCGGTTTTATGAACCACATCTGGAGAGGAAATCTTGAGCGCCACCGGAAAACCTATCTTTGAAGCCACGCTCACAGCTTCATCCTCATCCCGCGCCAGGGAGCTCTCAAGCACCGGTAAGCCTTTTTTCTCGAGAAATTCAAGAGCTTCCACTCCGAGCAGCAGTCTTTCCATATTCATATCTTCAACCTCCCAAGCAAGTTTGCTTTCCAAAGATTACCCATGGCTTTCGCAGCTCTTTCAGGGGTGGGAACAATCGCAAATCCCCTTTTTGCGTCCATTCCTTTTATCTCGTCATCCCAAATTCCCGGTGGGGCGGTAAAGCAAGCGATAACAGGTTTTTCGAAAGGACCTGCGCCTTTCATATATTCTTCCATCTCTTTGGCCAAATTCACATTTGCCGATGCAAACACAGCAAGAAAAATGACTCCGTGCGTACCCTCATCTTCAATTACCGCTTCCAGGATATCGAGAATATTCTTCGAATTATACCAGGTAGGGCCCATATCCACCGGGTTGGTGCGGATGGCGATCGGGGGAAGGACGCGATTGATCCTGTCCTGCGTGGCTGGAGCGAAGCGGGCAAGTTTAAGCCCCGCCTCCTCGACAGAATCGGCAGCGATCATTCCCGGACCTGCCTGGCCGGAAAGCACCGCAATATGAGATCCTTTAATGGGTGGGCATGCATCAAATACTTTTGCCGTATCAACCAACTCTTCCGATGAAGTGACCTCGAGGATGCCGGCCTGGCGAAGAGCGCCTTTCCATATCTTATAGCTGCCTGCAAGAGAACCCGTATGAAATCGACTTGCACTGTCGCCCTTTTCACTCTTTCCGGCCTTATATGCGATGACGGGCTTTCTTCCCCTTAAAGATGCCGCTGCATCGAGGAGCCCACGTGGTTCATCCAAACCCTCTATATAGAGGGCTATGACCGTGGTAGCCTCATCCTCTTCAACGAGATGCTTCAGAATCTCCGGAAAACCGACGTTGAGCCGGTTTCCCAGACTCATCAACTTAGACACGCCCATCCTTTGTTCAATGGCCATGAAGCCACACAGGTGGCAAATACCTCCGCTCTGACTTATGAGCGCAACTCCTCCTTTTTTCATTAGAGAGAGTTCGGGCGTAAAAGATGCGTTCACTCCGGAAGTCAGGTTGACAAAGCCGAAGGTATTTGGACCAATAATGGGTAGCTCATACTGCTCGGCAATCCTTCCTATCTCCTTTTCAAGGACTTCTCCCTTCACATCCTCAATTTCTCGAAATCCGGCGGTAATCAAAACTAGCCCCTTCAGCCTCTTTTGTCCGCATTGGTGAAGTATTTCCGGAACAAATGAGGCCGGTACAACGACCACTGCAAGATCGACGTCGTCCGGCGTCTCCTTCAAAGATATGTAAGACTTGAGGCCCCAGATCGTTTCACCTTTGGGATTTACCGGGAATATTCGCCCTTTGTAATCGCCCTGAACAAGGCTTTTCATCACATGGTAACCAAGTTTATCGAGACTGTTCGATGCCCCGACGACTGCTACGGATTCAGGAGAGAAAACCCCTTTCAATTTTCTGTTCATCATACCTTCAACTTTCTTCTATAGCCACTTATGGCGGCGCATAACTCAAAGCGGCGGTTGGGGTAACTTCGGCCCTATCCCCCTGGGTATGAACACATCCCTGTGGATTCCCTCTACCGGTGGGGGAAAGCATCCGACACGAATCATCGTGACCCTATTCCTATGAAATAGTTTCGTCAACTTGATTTGGCCCACTTTGACACTCAGAAACGGCCCAGCCCCCTTAGCCGGTTTCCTCTGTCGCCTTCGAACCATGGAGCGTACGGATCATGTAACTTTGGGGTGAAGACAGCATCCCCCCGCCCGGCAAACTCCACGCTCCACGAGGTGGCTTGGTTTTTAGACCATTTTCCATTAAAGTGTTTTTACGGTATATCCGATTCATCTATTGGCAGCTAACCTGCTGAGGGTGGCTTTTTGCAAAAATTCGGCAAATCCGGAAATCGAGCCGGACAATGACCATAATGTTTCACTCCAAAATGGGGAGATCGTATTTACATGGATTCTGAAAATTGCAGGCAATATGCTTCCGAACGAAGAACGGTTGAGATTTCCGTTCCCTTACGGCTGATGGGAGTAATTGCCCTCATCCTGGCGCTTTGCGGCAACGGCGGCTGCATTGCGACACGGCTGAAGGCCACCTCGAACCGGCCGGTCGATGCGAGCATGGAAGTCTTTGTCCGTGCATCAATCGAACAGCACTCGATGGATAGTGTTTGCCTGTTCCCCTTCACCTCACCCCCTGAGATGGCCGCAGCCTCAGATTATCTCACGACCGCTTTTCAGACCAGGCTTGTCCAAAGACGCCCTTTTCGGGAGATCAGGACCCTGCCCTATGAGGTCAAGTCCGATTCGGAAGCATTATGGTACGCCAGAAACGAGGGGTGCACACTTGCAATGCGCCCATCGCTCGTCTACATGATGGACGGAACTGGAGCTATGCCTACAGAGCTTGTAGTACGCACCCGGATACTGGATGCGCGAACGGGTCAAGTCCTCTGGGACATCAAACAGAACGCGCAGTCCGAACCGGGTTACGATATCGATCTTACCTGGAATACCTTCACGGGCGAACCCGCCCAGAGGCGTCGCGTGATGGCCGATTGTCTAGCTCAACGTTTTGCCGAATACCTGGTTAAGCCGCTCGTGAAAGAGCAATAGGAAGCAGCAAGGTTTGCGGCCATAGTGCAACGATAATCAACAGGGTTCAGTGGAGACAGCGATGAGCTCAACTACGGGAGAGATACAGCCGGTCGCAAGTGCGCCATGGGTTGCCCCGGAGACCCAGCTCAAAGAGGTCCAGTCAATACCGCCGGTCACCAGGACCGAAGGCGGCAGTTCCGCAAAAGTTGGGGATTTTGGAGCAAACAGCGGCGCCGACTTTGCTGCACCTCCCCCGGAATTTTCCTCTGAAGTTGTCCAGCAGTTACAATCTTTCCTCAAGGAGAACATGGGCATCGAGTTCAACTTCATCGCAGGCGCAGACGGCAGGACCGTAGTGGAGATCCTGGACAGCAACACCGGCAAGGTGATCCGCCGGATACCGCCGGGAAAGGTTTCCCTCTCTCGCGACAAGATCGAAAAGCTCAGGGGTATTCTATTTGATGGCAACCTTTAGGACCTTATGGTAGACTAAGACAATGACGCCAAAATCCGAGACGGCCGTACGGGTCCTTGTGGCCGATGACGATGAGATTTTCCTCGAGATTCTAGCCGAAACGGTCGAGGAAGCCGGAGCGGCAGTTGAGCTTGCTCCCGACGGCTTGGCCGCCCTCGAACAGTTGTCGCTCGGCGATTTCGATATCCTCATCTCGGACCTGAACATGCCGCGGATGGATGGTTTGACCTTGCTGAGGCAGGTTAGAGCGCTCTATCCCCACATTCTGAGCATTCTGATAACCGGATTCGGAAGTCTGGAGTCGGCCATACAAGCCCTGCGGCTTGGAGCTTACGACTATATACAGAAACCTTTCATGGTGGAGCAGGTGGCTGTAACGATCCGAAACGCTGTCGACCGGGTCAAAAGCTATAAGGAGAGGGCGGACCTGCTTCTGCAAATAGAAAATCTGCACAGGAAGATCTGTTTTCTTGAAGGAAAACACTATTCGGAATCCAAGGTTTACGACAGCTCGGGCAATCTTATAAGCGGACCTCTGCTGTCCAGTCTATCGGCATTTCGGCCCGATGCTTTTCTGGAAAAACCGCAGGGAAATCCGAATCGGGCCATTGTCGCCCTCGAAGCGCTCAAGGGTCTCAAGCGCGACGGCGTAATTTCAGATTCGGAACTCCACAGACTCAAGCAGGTCATTATTAGTAGGATAGAGTCCGGCAGGTTATGAGAATTTTAATCGTGGAAGACGATGTAATGCTCGGTGAGCTTCTGCAGGAACGCCTGCTGCGTCTGAAACACGAGCGAGTGCGGGTTTGCCTGACTGGGCTCGAAGCCTTTGAGGTGCTCAACGAGGAAGCATTCGATTGTGCGTTTGTAGACCTGCGCCTGCCCGACATGGACGGGCTTCAGCTTCTGACCTCAATTAAGGAACACGATCACGGCCTTCCGGTAGTCATGATGAGCGGTTTTCCAACCATGGACCACACGATCGAGGCCATGCGCAAAGGGGCTTCGGATTTCCTCACCAAACCGTTCACACTCCAGGATGTAGCCCTCACATTGCAGCGCATCATAAAGGAAAGGCAACTGCTGCTGCAAAATCTCAGCCTTCAGCTCGAAATCCAGGCGCGCAAGGAACTCGAGGAGGTAAACCGGAAACTCGAGAGCAGAGTCAACGAGCAGACCAGGCTGTTTCATATCTCCAAGGAAATAGACGAAATCCACTCAAGCGACGATCTTTATCCTCGAATCGTCCACCTGGCCTCATCACTCGAATCGGTCGAAAAGGTAAGCTTTTTCCTGGTACCCCAGGACAGAAGCAGCCTTGTGGGTATGGCCAACTGCGGATGGAACCCCGATGATTCCTGGCCTCAAAAAATAGAGCTCTCAGAGGAGCGGAGGCGGGAGTTGATTGGAAATGGCGCAACTCATGCCGTCATTGGTCCCGACGAAATCCAACGCTTTTTTGCAAACGCGCCGCAAACAGACAGTATCCTTTCCTGCTGGCCGATGCGCATCCGGGGGGAACCGTTCGGTATCCTGATGGCTTTCCACAAAGACGGCAGCCGCTCGCGGCCCTCAGAAGAAACACGGCTTCTTGATTTCCTGATTACAAAGGCATCTTTGGCCGTCGAGAATATGGCGCTTTACGAAAGCCTGGTCAGCAACTTTTATGGAATATTGAAATCGCTCGTGAATGCGCTGGAAGCCAAAGATCTCTATACCGGAAAACATTCTGAAAGAGTAACCCGTTATGCAACCGGGGCAGCCGGAATCCTTGGCTGCTCGGGGGCTCAACTCGAGACCCTGCAGACCGTGGGCTATCTTCATGATATCGGCAAAATAGGGATTTGCGACAGTATTTTGAATAAACCGGGGCCCCTGTCCATCGATGAGTACGAAACTGTAAAAAAACACCCTTCGATTGGGGATTCTATCGTGTCCGAGTTGGGTCTGAGCCCTGAGGAAAGGTCCATAATAAGACATCATCACGAAAGGTGGGACGGCGCCGGATACCCTGACGGCCTATCCGGTGAACAGATCCCGCTCCTTGCAAGAGTATTGAGTGTCGCCGACGCTTTTGACGCAATGACGTCAAAACGGGCCTATCGCAATGCCATGTCGCGCGATCAGGCCCTTGCCGAGTTGCTGAAAAACCGCGGCAAGCAGTTTGATCCGGTCGCCCTGGACGCATTCCTCGAAGTTGTGAAAAAGATCTCGCCCGACGGGGACAAAGCCAAATAATGCTCATTATTTGATAATCGCAAAAGGGCGAAAAGTATGCCTGCCGGAAAACCCTCAACAAGTGAACAAATCCTTATCGAACGATGCATCCGGGCTTTGCATGAAAAGGACCGGTCCAATTACTCGGGCAAGTTCGTCCAGGGGTTTGTGCATAACGCCAATGGACCTCTTCAGAACCTTACCATGCTCGCAGAGATGCTAATATCCGGTGTTGAGCTTCAGGATCGCCTATTCAGGAGCAATTCCGATGAAAACGAAAAATGGTCCGATCTTCTGGGCAAACAGCGAAAACGACTGACTCAGATGCGCGAACAAATATCCAATCTGGCTGCAGACTTGCGCGAATTCATGCAGCTTTATGAAATTGAACGATGCGGGACAGAAATAGATATTAATGCTGTTCTGGCAAGGATGGCGAAAGTGTTACGGTCCGACCTGTTCTTCAAGCACCAGGTTAAATCGGAGCTGCGCCTGGCAAAAAACCTTCCCCACGTAAAGGCCCTCGGCAGGGACTTCGTACCAGCCGTCTTCCACCTTTTCGAGAACGCAATAACAGCCCTCAAGGAATCCCCAAAGAAGGAATTGATCGTTGAGTCGTGCATGCAGGCCGGGGACATAGTGGTCAGAATAACTGACTCAGGTTTCGGGCCGCCGGAAGAGCTGCATCCGGACATCCTCTTCGACCTGTTCGAATCGAGATGGCAGAATCGTGACAGTCAAGCCGTGTCCTCAGACCAACATCTCGGATTTGGACTCTATGCGGCAAGGCAACTCCTTCTGCCTTACGGGTTTAGCGTCAGCCTTGAAAGAACCGATGAGGGAACTTCAGCGCTAATACGCATGCCTCTGCAAAAATAAACCGGCATAAAATTCCACCCGCCGGAAATTCTTTCCCTGATCTCCCTTTCGTGACGCCTGTCGGAAGTCGGAAGGCGGAGCTTGCAAATAGGCAGGTTGGGATTCGCAATTTGCAGACATCCGGCTTTCAATAATCAGATCTCGGCCTTCGGATTTCCGTCTTCCACTCTCCAATCTGCCTCTTTTGGCAAAGTATTTGCTTAAGATTATTTCGACTGTAAATTCTATTGTTTTTACTGAAGGGAGGTTGACTGAAGCCCTATGAAAATAGATGAGATCCAGAGCCAGCAAGTTATGCAGGAGAGCAGGCAGACAAAAGGACCCCAGAGCGCCGGTCGTGATGATGCCTTTGCCCTGCTGCTTCAGAGTGAGATAGCGGGACCGGGGGAAGAGACTGCTCCGGGTGACGCCGTTTGCGCGCCAATGAGCGTACCCGACCTTGGGATCCAATCCCTGAGCGGCAATTCAGCGCAGGCTTCCCAAGTGTCCCAGGCAATTTCTGCTGTCAATGGCGTCCTCACACAGTTCGACTCTCTGAAAAATGCGCTGCAGGCAAACAAGTCTCCTAAAGAAATCAATGCCCTGATCGAACAGCTCAACACGCAAATTGCCGGTATGGACGATAAAATGAGCGGCCTTCCCGCAGATCATCAGCTAAGCGACATGGCCGAAGAATTGAAGGTTACCGCATATATGGAATCGGTTAAATGGAAGCGGGGCGACTATTTGTAAGATCCCAGGGACAGATGTTTCACACGTGACGGAGGCTAAAATGAAAGGTACCGCGTTTCTCTTTATAATTCTCATTTCGGCCCTCCTTTTTGCGGAATGGCGAGCGCCCATAGCTTCCAGTTCGGAGGGGTCCGGAACGCTATTGAGAATTCAAAGCCTGGAAAATAGGATCGGTCCCCCTCCCCGCCAGCTCCTGGCAGATCGTACCGATACGCAAGACGACATTATATATAGTACCGATCCCCGGATGGATCGGGCAATGGAAGAACAGGCAAGGAAGGAACAGGAAAAGGAAGACAAAGCATGGAATATGCTGCAGAATATGTATCTTAATAAAGATATCAGAAAAAGTCCTAAATCTACCCAGCCGGACAACGCGCCACAAAAATAAGGGGGGCCTGTTTTTGCAAACCCCCTATTCAAACTACTGTCTTCCACCACCAAAAATACAGTAAATCGCCCGCTTTTAGTCGTACCTGAAGACCTTGGATACAGATAACTGGAAATGCGTCCATTTTCCTTTCTCCGCCTTATGCCTATAAATCTGACACGAGGTTTGCTCATGGATCAAAGTGAGGGAAGTAATGGCTTCCCCTGGTCCGAATGGATGGAATCCGCGCTGGCAAAAAAGGATATCCAATGAACCCTTTGGAAATGCCTCTCAACGATATCATGACCAAGTGGCTCAAAGGCGTTGAGAAGTCCCGCGAGCGCATCCTCAAATCCAAAGATGTGCTGCTCGGCTTGCTCGATACGGAAATTGCCAAAACGCCCTATGACGTTGTCTACCAGGAAGACCGCATCAAACATCGATGCTGAAGCTGAAAACACCGGAAAGGAAGCATTGACCGAAGCCGAACCTGTATCGGAGCACCGGCCGCAGAGAAAGCCGATGACCGGTAAAACCGCCGCCGCATCAAAAGCTTCGCCGAAAAAGAAAAAAGCCTCCACGCAAACCCGGACCTCCGCCTGAAAAGAAACCAGGCATGCAGCGGTTTGAGTCAGAAACCGACAGCGCCGTTGATGTTGAAAAAAATTATAATTCCGCCTCCAGCGCGTCTTCTATTACTACCTCGAGTTCCGCCAGCACGATCTCTTTGATGGACATTGCATGGACTTCCGGCAGGGTCGCCGTGACAAGCTCGGGGTCGGGCTTGAGGCTCACGCCTGTTTTTGCGCACACCTGGTCGACTATGCGCACGACCATGAGTAGCGCGTCTGAGCTGTCCAGCTCCTCATCGTGATGATGTTTTGTCACGCTGCAGTAAACCTCCGGAATACTCCACTCGTTCATGAGGGTATATCCCTGCTCGACGTGCATGGAATCAAGCACCTCAAGAACGAAGTGCTCCGAGATCGTGATATCCTGATTCTCAGCTCTTATCGTCTCGATAACCCTGAGGAGAAGCAGCTTCCCGATATCGTGGAAAAGACCCGACAGAAAACCTTCGTCCGCCAGTTCCGGGTATCCGGTTTTGCGCAGCAGCCATTGCGAACCCTTGGCAGTTGCCAGCGCGTGTTTCCAGAGAACCTGGAGGTACCGGCCTATGAAGGGATCATGCGAGAGGTAGTAATTCTTTTGGCTGCCTGCAACAAGGCAGTTGTACACCTGGTTGACGCCAAGGCGCATGATTGACTCTCTTATAGTGCGTACCCTGTTCAAACCCGCAAAAAATGCTGAATTGGCAAGCTTCAGCATCTGGCCGGCCAAGGTCTGGTCCTTGACGATAATTGCCGCAATGTCATTGATCGAACTGTTTTCATCGGCCATTTTCTCGTGCAGTTCCTGAGCCACCTTGGGAAATACCGGGAGATTCAGCGTCTCTGAGGCCGCGTATTCTTCCACCATGTCCAACAACGAGATACTCTTCTTCTGCATTTTCATTGCTCTGTGCCCAGAAGGCGTCTAAGTTCGAAGACCGGCCGGGGTTTGCCCACACGCGGAAGAGACCTGAATATCTCCTGAATAGTAGTCACTCCGTTTGCGGCTTTCATAATTCCATCTTCCAGAAGGGTTATGAGACCCGACGTTTCCGTGCTGATTCTTCTTATATCGTAGGAAGTACTTTTATTCAGAATGGCGTCCTTGACCGGTTCGTTCAAAACGAGCAGTTCAAATACGCCCACCCGTCCCTTGTAGCCGGTGGAACGGCACTGGGAACACCCACGCCCGGCTTTGAAACTTGCTCCTTTTGCATCGTTCACGGTATAGCCGAGTCGACGCAAATCCGCAGGTTGAGGCATATAACTCTCTGCGCAGTTAGGGCATACTTTTCTCAGAAGCCTTTGAGCGAGGACGCAAATCACCGTTGAAGAGATCAAGAACGCTTCGATATTCATATTCAACAGACGGATGAGCCCCCCGATGCTGTCTTCCGTATGAAACGTGCTGAGTACCTTATGTCCGGTTAGAGAGGCCTGGATGCATGTCTCCGCCGAAAAACGGTCGCGTATCTCTCCGACTACTATAATGTCTGGGTCCTGCCTGACTACGTGCTTCAGGCTCTCCTCAAAGGTCAGGTTTATTTTGGGGTCTATCGAGCATTGAGCTATCCCGTCAATCACGAGCTCAACCGGGTCCTCAACCGTTATTATACTGGTGTCCACACTTTCGAGATAGTTAATCGAACTGTAGAGGGTGGTCGTTTTCCCGGACCCCGTTGGCCCCGTCATAAGGATAATGCCGCTCGGAACATCCAGTGCGTCGAATTTAAACCTCTCGAGCATCTTCGGATACATCCCGGTTTCATTCAGGCTCACGAGCAGCCCTCTTCTTCCCAGCAGCCTCAGGACTGTCTTCTCGCCCCAGACCGTAACGAAGAAAGAGACCCTGACGTCCAGGGAAGCCCCGGTCCGAGCGTCCTCGTAATCTATCCTGCCGCCCTGGTGTCGCCTTCTTTCAGCTATGTCGGCCTTTGACATGATCTTCAGCCGGCTTGTTATCGGTAGCCCCATTTGCAGGGGAAGGTCCCTGTGGTGGACCATGACCCCGTCGAGGCGAAATCGGACGCGGACCCTGTCTTTCATGGGCTCTATATGGATGTCGCTGGCATTGCTTTTGATCGCCTCCTGAAACAGACCGTTCACCACTCCGACTATTGATTTCTCGTCGGGCTGGCTGATCCTGGCAACGGCTGCTTCACGCTCGATGGCGCCCAGTATTTCGCGGAATTCGGATTTCGAGCAGATGACCTGTCTAACTTTGCCAAAAACTTTTTCAGCCGCGTCGAGGCTTTCGCGGTTCAAGGGATCGATAAATGCGACCGTCACTTTTCCATCTGCACGGCAAACCGGCAGGAATTGATGAAGAGAATACCAGTTGGGCGGGATTTTTCTCAGAAGGTGAGCGTCCAGGCGGGAGATTTCAAGCTCATAATACGGTAGCCCCAACTGGTAGGAAAGCACCTCCAGCAAGCTCCGCTCTTCAATGAGGCCGGCTTCGACCAACACTTCACCGATTGTCTTTTTTGCGGCAGATTCTTTTTGCAGACTAATCGCCATATCAAGATCTCGGTTCGTGATTAGTCCGAGTTCGATCAGGAGTGCGCCGATTTTGACATTAATCTTGCTTTCAGACAGGGTATCCTGGAGCTGTTCAATGGTAATGTATTTAAGCTCCTGCAAGACCTGGGTGAGTGTTTTGTCTGCCGTCACCTTCGAATGAACTCTTTTGGCATAGTTCAGCTTTTGTTCATCGAGATATCCCTTTTGGATCAGCATCTGGTATATCACTCCGGACTGGTCCTTCCTGCCGGAGACCGGTTCGGAGGTGCCTGCCTGGATACTGGACTGATCTGCCCCCATGAATTTCAGAACTTTTTGGTTCTCCACTCCAAGTCCCCTGCTGGCTGATGTAAGAAAAAGGACGCCCGTGACTGTGGCTCTCAAAAGCAGAATCGGAACCTCCGGCCAAAGACTTAAGGGAATTTAAGGACTCAAAGGTTTGGGAAAGAAATATGTTGTGCCCGTTTTTGGCTCGCGATGATTTGGCTCGCCAGATTGCCCAAAGCGTTTCGTTGGGTCATATTTTAGCGCTGCAAAATCACCCTTGAGTGTGTTATGGATAGGATGAACACAACCTAAAATATTACCTTTCATCGGTCGTGAGGCCTGAAATCCGGCTTCTCATCGGCGATTTGACAGGCGGGGGAAAGACGACCCGAACCGCGCAACCGTCGAGTTCCTTCGCCAACGCCTCAAACCAGGTGATGAAATACTATGGAATTATGAAGATAAGTCCTTGATGTTTTACCTTCCAAACAGGGTCCGCGGCGGAGTCTCCTGCTTTCGGGTCACAGACGTGGGGATACACGAGCTATCACAATTCCTCATCAATGGGGGTGAAGCTTACCTTCATGGCAGTTAGCTTGAGCGATTCCCCCTCCCCTGTTTCCTTTTCCTGTAGACTGTTTTTGGAAAAATGCTTCTGCGGTATGTCGTGAACCTTTCCTGCTCCACGTGCAGCCTGAAGCATCTGGCCGGTTGCAAATACGACCAGTTCCGCATGCGCTCCGTAACTGTCCGGGATGCAGGGAGTGAGGAAGAGCAGATCTTGTTCTCTCATTCCGGCGGTAAACGCGGAACCATGCGAACAGCGTAATACGAGCCGAAGCCAATTTTCATTGTTTCATTGTAAGCGCTATCGAAGTCCTGCCGGAAGGAATCGTCCTTGAACGCCCGACTAATCACAAGCCATCCCGGTTTCCGAAAACGCAAAGCGGCACTGAGAATAATTTTTCGCCGCTCGGCATCGGGGACATAAGTGTAAGAGGCTATATCATTCAGGGCTGTCCATGACGCATCGCGCCAGTCATGGCGGGAAAAGACCGCTAACGAGTCGATCACCACGGCGGATTCCCCCCATTTTTCACGGATCGTCTCTAATGCGCGGCCGGCGTCCGCCGCAGGACCCGGCAATTCGGGATTCTCTTCATAGCTCATCGACGACAAAAAGGCGTCAGCCTTAAAGTTCAGGAACCATGCGGCCTTTGCCAAGTTGTCCCAATTGAAAGTCGGCGCCCAGGCAATGACCGTGGCCAGGAGGGTCATCGCGACAACTTTCGCCATTGGCGGTCGCGCCGCTTTGAAGGAAACTGCAAGCAGGCAAACCATAAAAGGCATCAAATTGAGAACATTGTTTTCGTGGCTGCGTCCCGCGACATAGTAGGACGATGCGCCAAACAACAAGAGAATGCAGACAAACAGATGGCGAAATGTTTTATCGTCGTTCCGCGACGGCCAGGCGCCTAGCGCGGCGGCAATGCCCACAGCGAGTACGGATATGAGATACCACACCACCCCGCGCGCGAAAATATCCAAGGGCCCTGGCGGGGACAAGACGTAAGTCAGATAAATGCCGGCTGAAGGACATGTATGGTAAATGGCATAATAAAGGCCGATGGAACCGACGACCAAGACCGCCAAAGCTGTGAGCAAAGGCAGCATCGCCAATGGCAACCGGATCAGTCTTTTGGCCAGGGACACATCCTGCCGTCGGATGAGCAGGTAGAGGGGCCACCAAACGACAGTGCAATAGAACGCCGATTCTGGCGACCACAGAGCGCCGATCCCCCAAAGCAGATGGCCGAAAACAGGTTTTGGCCGTTCGGCCTTGATTAGATAAGCGGCAAGAATAACGGCGGGCAAAAATCGGAATCCGCCGGCGCTTGGATACACGAGGGTGAAGGTAAGGTCGAACGGGGCGGCAGTATAAAAGAAACAGGCAACCAGGCAGGTCAGGAGAATAACGCCTTGCCATACGGCGGATACCGGCCGGCTGCCTACAGCGATCCAGCCAATCAACAGCGCATAGCAAACATTACTGAGGCCGGTGAGCCAATATAATCCCGTCCAGCATTCCGTGCCGCAGGTTGCCGCAAGCATCGCCGTGGGGCCCAGGCCGTATTGAACCGGAAAATCATAAAAAATTCTGGCGCCGGATAACAGCAATTCGCTCGCCGCAACATAAACACCCCAATTTTGCCATGCTGCTAAAAACTGAGCGGGAGAAGAGCCCATGGAGGACGTCGTCATAAAAGCCAGCATGATTGCCACGCCCCCATAGACGGCCCACAGCACTGCATTGGTCCGTCGGCTTTTTCCTGCCCATTGCTCGAACTCGGGGCGGGACAAAAGAAATGCCATTCCGCAAGTCAGCGCCGCAAAAACAACCAGGTTATCGAATGAAACCTGAAATTTCAGCGCACTGTCACGCCGCCAGTATGGAATGGTGGCTGCACTCATGAGCGCGGCAAAGGCGCCAATAGCGGTTCCGCCCCAGCGCCGCCCTTGCATGCGCCCGATGACTATCGCAATAAGTGCGAAAACGATACCCGCCTTCCAACTGTTGATCGCGCGGACCAACAGCAGAAGAAATATCCCGCCGACCACGAGCATGATTTCCGCAAGGGAAAGGGAGACCTTGGAGGCGTAACGCCACCGGCCGATAGCCAGAGGAATGCCGAGAGAAAAACCTTTAAAATCATGTAGCCGCCGGGAATGAAGGAGCGCGGAGATGCCGGAAGGGACAAGCACAGGCCAAAGGGCCAACAGCAAACCAACCACGACGTAGATAACCAGCGTCACAATCTTCGTTTCGGTCATCACCTTTCCCTTGAGCCTGGCATCACCCGGAATAATGCATCAGATTGTGCGCTATGCATACGAACCGCATTTCCGGGTCGGATTCTGCCCGAAAAAACTTCTTGAACAACCCGCAAGCCAGAAAAACCATACAATTTCCCAATCGAACCCGCAAGTGATAAGTCAATGAGACTGGTTGTTGCAATTTCAGGACATACCACCATCCCCGCAGTTGATGGTCACGTTCCCCCGCCCCAGCGTGTCGGATGGCGCTCAGGCGCATAGGATGCGATAGTAGCGGGCGAGGGAAAAAGCCGAGGCAACATGGAAGTATCCCACGCTCCGCGGGGTATGGTGGACCACCCTGACCCCAACCTTGACGAGCCGCCTGATGACCGAGTCCATGTTGGCTGACCCAAAGGCGGCGCGTTGTAATGGAAAACCATCTGGGAAACTGGTGCGCAGAGAACCATGCCTCCCGCGAACGCCCAACGCGCCAGACTTCCGCCTAAAGGCGGTAAGAGGAATGACCAGATTAGACGTGTCGCACGGTCGGCCTGCCCGCTACGCGCTCGCACGACGCAGAGTGGTTATTTTTTTCGGTAGGGTACTATATAAGTCTATCACACGAGGAAGGTGATTGAGAGGTACTGAGTCCAGTCATGATCACTCGTCACCTTTTTCAGCAAAAACAGTGTAACCCAAGCAGTCATCCCCGCCTCTCGTTGTTCTCAGGGATACGTGGCCAATGATTGCAAAAAAACCTAACAGGGGTAATAATGCGATACCTAGCAGTCTGAATATGCAATTGGAGATGGGGCCGGAAGATTTCCTAAATAGAAGGGAAAGGGGCAACGCCATCATTTTATGGCACGCAACGGTTAGTGCATCACCGCGGGCATAGACTGCTACATTCCTGAATCCTGCCTGTTCCAGGAAATGCTTCAAAGAAGATGGCGTAAACCTCCAATAATCATAAGGAATAAAATGCCAACGGGCGGCGAAGGGAACGGTCAGTACCAAGGTCCCACCGGGATTCAGCACGCGGTAAGCCTCAGAGAGGAAAAAGGAGGGATTACTGACGTGTTCCAATGTTTCGGTACACAGAATCATTGAAAAGCTAAGATTAGCAATGGGCCAGGAATCTCCCCTGTAATACAGGGTATCCGGCATCTCATAGCCAAAGCGCTGCTTGACATCAACAATGTCAATACCGGTGTATGTGATGCCCTCAGGAAGCAAACATCGATAAGGCTGCGCTCCACAACCTACGTCCAGAACAGCACCGGATGCTGTTTTCAATACTGGCGCGATGTCACTCCAGATAGAAGCCGCCTGCAGGTCCAGGAGACGGCGTGCTGCCGCAAGAAAACGCTCCCTATGCGATTCCACTCTATGGAATAAAGCTGGCCGCCACTCTTCTTCTGTCCTTTCGCACATGTTTCGCCTTGAGCAGAAGCACTTCTGTACCGATGGTAGCATTTTGCCATCCTGAACCGCTACAAAATGTATTAAATCATCATGTTACGACGATATTTGCCCACAAGCCTATGTGTTTACAGAGTAATCTGTCAAGACAAATTTGAGATGAAAGGGATCTTACAGTCTTTCGGAACTATCTGACGGAAATTAAAATACATTTCCGGCTTTGAAAGGTTAGATTCCTTCAGCCGGAATAGCTCTTTGATTTGTATCCCACAACCGCCAGGTTTCCGGCGGGCAGAGGGATGGACAGATTCCCAAAATGACGCCTGCGCAAGTATGCAAAGGCCTCTTGCTTGAGTTTTCGGGGCAATGGCAAGAGCTTGAGCCAGTAGTGCAACGGGTATCGATTCAGCACCGGCCTGGTCTCTATGTTTTTAAAACCGGCCTTATCGAGGAGGAAGGAGGCGCTCCTGTACGAGAACAGTTGCAGATGCTCGACGTCGAAGATGGGGGACTTCAACCCGAGAAAAAGAGCCGAGGACGAACGCCTGTTATGGCATATTAAGAATATCGCACCACCGGGTTTTAAGAGTGTGAATACATCACTGCAAATCTTGAGCGGGTCATAAAGATGTTCCACAGTTTGGAAACAGGTGACCAGGCTAAAGCGTTCATCCCGGAAGTCCTCCACCCGGAACAGACCATGGCGAATCAAGGGCTTCACCGAACCAATGGCGGCGGACATCGCCGCTTCCGAAGGCTCCACCCCCACAACGCGATCAAAACCGTGAGCGAGCAACTGCGCGAGGAATGCACCATCGCCCGTTCCGATATCAAGTGCGCCGTCAAGATCCGGAAGCCGGCGCATTATGGCCGGCAGGAACCCTGCGTAGGTTCTGCCCGCATACTCTGATTCCGTGCCGCTGTCATATGCCGCATCCATATAAGCCTGAGCGAGCATTTCCAAAACAGGCAATGGGGAAGCATACAGCAGATCGCAGCGAGGGCAGGAGATTAGGCGGTAGTGCATGTATTCCGGAATCTTACGCGAGGCAAAAGCATACTCATCCCATCCTGCGGGGTCAAAGTCTGCCTCAGCGAAAATATGTGACTGATCCGCAGAGCCGCACACCGGGCACAAACGGGTAACCATTTCTATTTTCAAATGGGTAACCATTTCTATTTTCAATAGTGTTTAACTGCCTATTTTCGTTGGTTCGGTCAGGCGCCCATCCGCTTATTTGCAGAGGCGCGAACTTGACCGCCTTCGATTATGTTTCGCCGAATGAAATGAGGCCTCCGCTTCACTTCCTCAAAAATCTTGGCGATGTATTCTCCGATTATACCTATCGCAAGGAGATTGATTGATCCAAAGAACAATATGCTGATCAGCAAAGTCGTGACACCTTTCGGCGCCAAACCGGGAACCAGGATCCTCGATATTACCTGCAAGAATCCCAGGAGCAGTGTCGCCAGAAACAGGCAGCCTCCAAGAAAGCTCAGCAGTGACAAAAGAGCGGTGCTAAAAGAGAGTATTCCCTTTTTGGCCCATGCGACGTTCTTGACGAGATTATTAGTCGAGCGCCCAAACATACGTTCCGGACGTATGTAATCTACACCGGTCTGTTTGAAGCCAACGAAAGCACGAACACCCCGCAGGAATAGGTCGCGTTCCGGGAATTGCAGCATGCAATGCATAACCTGTTTATCCAAAAGCGAAAAATCGCCCGCATCCCGCGGAATGGGCAGATACGAGAATTTGTCGAAAACGCGATAGAAGAGCTTATATGCAAACTGCATAAACAAGGGCGCTTCACGCTTCACACGCCTTCCATACACCACATCGTAGCCTTCGCGCCATTTCAGCACGAAAGACTCAATAAGCTCCGGTGGATCCTGAAGATCACCGTCCAGAAGCACGCATGCATTTTTTGAAGTTATCTCCATTCCGCTTCGGAAAGCTGACTGGGACCCGAAATTGCGTGAGTGAGACACTCCGATCACCCGCCTGTCCCTTCGCGTCAGCTCACGGATGACTTCCTCGCTCTCATCGGGACTGTTATCGTTTACGAAGATAATTTCATGTTCGATGCGAAGCTTTTCGAATGTCTTCTTGAGTCGTTCGTACATTATCGGGATTGCCTGGGCGTCCTTATAGCACGCAATCACTGCACTGACGCTGTACTTGGTATCCAGGCCGTATTGTTTCGAGAGACGCTGATATTTCTCTTTGTCCGGAAAGTTTCGATACCACTCAATGGTCCGTATCAGTCCGTCCCTGAAATCGATGTTCGATTCCCAGTTGAGCAGTCCCCTGGCTTTGTCCGAATTGGCGAACCAATCGAAGGTCGTGTCCCAATGCCGGGCCGGCATCGAAAAGGAAGGTGGATCTCCTATTCCGAACAACTCCCCGGCAATCTCGGTCACCTGATGGATGGTCGTCTTCCTGCCGCTGCCGATGTTGAAAGAATCACCATAGTTCTCTTCACGAAGATAGAGCGCGGCCTTAATGAAGGCTTCGCAGGCTTCATCCACGTAGATAAAATCACGCGATATGGCCGGATTGACGAATTCAGGGTAACGCCCTTCCGATCCACAGCGCACGACAGTGGGTATTAAACGCGCCGAATCCTCCATGGGGCCGTATACCGAGTACAAACGGAGATTAGCGCAGGGCAGTTTTTTCTTCCGGCCGTAGTAGTAAAGCAAATTTGCACAGGCAACCTTCGAAACGGCATAATCACTGTTTGGCGCGGGCAAGTCATCTTCTACGGGCCCCGAAACATGGTCTCCATATTCGGAAGAACTTCCAGCATGAACGTAGCACGCAATCTTGCGAAGGGCCAACTTTTCGAGCAGTTTTGCCGTCAGGTTGAAATTGGTCTCATATATGAGTTCGCTCTCCTGCTGGAATGAATAGGCGCCATATGCAACACAGTTGAAAACTGTACGCGGTTTGACGTCTTCGAGGAGATTGTCCAGATTGGATTCGACCAGCAGGTCCACCGCCCGCAAATTCTCTTCGGGAAGCTTCTCAAGCCGCCACGCTGCCGGGTAAGTCGAGGTGCCGACTACATCCGATCGATGATCCAGTATCATCCGCAACAGGTTTGAACCGATGAATCCGCTGGCCCCCAAGATCAGTATGGGGCCCTGCAAACGGGCTATTACATGTTCCAGGTCCCTGCTCATTGACATAATTCCTTCAAAATACTTTCCGGATCTAAACCGCATTCCTTCCGATGGAATTTCTGAGAGCCATAGCGAGCTGAAACATATCCGAGAGCACAGCGATGTGTAAAAACCGGGGGCATCCTGCCCATAAGCGCCAGGCAATAGGACAACATTTGACCGATACCGCCGCTTGAAACGTGTTCTTCCACAACGATTAGTCGCTGTGATGAACGCAGGCTGCTCAGAAGACCTTCTGGAATCGACTCAGCGCTCAGCGGCAACTCGGTCACCACCCATAAGTCCGGCTGCTGTTCCAGGGGCAAGGTGGCCGTAACACTTAATATGGCTCCCGCCAGCGGCCCTGCAGCAACCATCGTCGGGCCTTTTCCTCTGAGCAGGCGGCGCCACGCTGCATATTCCGGCAATTCCATGTCCCGAGGGAGTTCGCAGCGTCCTAGGCGCAGGTACCCAGGGCCAGGCAGCCGCATGAGTTGATCGATAATGATCGGCACATCTGCAGCGAATGCAGGCACGTACACCCTCATATTTTGCAGGCAAAGAAGCGCTCCATAATCTTCCAGCGCGTGATGCGTTCCTCCCATTGAACCGTATGCATATCCGCCTCCATTGCCGACTAGTATTACCGGCAAGCGGTGCATGCAGATATCGTTACGAATCTGCTCGTACGGACGGGCATAGACAAAAGGGGCGATACTGTATACCCAGGGCCTTAGACCTGTTCTGGCCAAGCCGGCTGCAACGGAAACCATGTTTTGTTCTGCGATCCCTGCATTGATAAAGCGCTCTCCCAAAGCATCCCGCAAGGGCTCCAGAGCCCGAAATCCAAGATCTCCAGTCAAAAACACCAATTTGGGACCGGACGCATGGTCAACGAGGGTCTGGCATAATATATTTCTCATAACGACTCCAACTCTTTCAATGCCTGCATGTACTGTTCTTCTGTCATGGATAGGTAATGCCATTCCATTTGGTTTTCCATAAAAGAGATACCGTATCCCTTGCAGGTGTGTGCCAGATAGATCTTAGTGCCGGAGCTGGAACGCTTGCATGCCGAGGCGATCGCATATACGTCGTGCCCATCGATCTCCTCAGCCGCCAATCCGAAGTCCCGAAACTTCTCGGCAGTCAACTGGAGCCCCGATACTTCCTTCGTTGTTCCGAAGCCCTGCAGCTCATTGTGGTCGATGAATACCGTCAGCGGAGCAAGCAAGCGATGTGCAAGGAAGATCAGCGCTTCCCACGTGGAGCCTTCCTGCAGTTCTCCATCCGATAACAGGCAAAATACTCTTCCGGGTTGCTTCTGGAGAGTTTTCCCCAAAGCAATCCCTGCCGCCAACGACAGTCCATGCCCGAGACTTCCGGTGGAAAAAGGAATCTCGGGCAAGAAATCCGGAGCAGGATGTCCGCTCAATTTCGTATCATCCCTGTGAAACTGCAACAGGGCCTCATCTTTCAGACGGCCAATAGACCACAGTGTGGCGTAAAGGGCTCCCGCAGCATGCCCCTTTGATAGGATGAAAGTGTCCTGAGCCTCAAGCACCGTATGAAAAAGGACCATCATTATGTGTAAGGCTGATAAATTGCCGCCGATGTGTCCAACACCGCTATCGTAGTGCATCTCGATGAGTCTTTTGCGAGTCTTCTTGATGGCTTCTTTTAATTTCTCCATTTTTTCACGCCGCACTTTCCATTACCATTGTAGAATATCGTAGTCCATCTAAGCCTGGAACAGCACTTTTATCGCTTCATATTATGGAGAGAACCGTCGGGCGCAAGCTCCGCAGAACTCCAAGATTACGCGTGCGGCCGAAAGGGATCGGAAAGTATTTTTATACCTGGATGCCTCAGGAAACCTCCCGATGGACTAAAAAGGCCCAAAACCTCAGGGACCGCTCTATTTGGAGAAAGTATACGAAGTAGATCCCAAGAAGTAAAAGGATTTCGCAAGCGAAAAAATGTGGAAGGACTCAGTCCATGCTTGCATTGAGAGTGCGCAGGGCAAACGGGGGTTGGGACAGTTACAGGGTGTGCGAAAGAAAACAGGTGGCCTGATGGCCAATCACTCCTGATTGCACCCGGTCATGTTTTAGCGCTGCAAAATTTCCCTTGAGTGTGTTATGGATAAAAGGAAACGCCATCATTCAGCGTTCCCTGAAAGGGATTGGGTATAGATGAAAGAGAAGTCGCCGGGGGCCCCGAAACTTCCGGGCAGAATTTGGCTGCGGCTGCAGCCTCTTCTGCCCCTGCTGGCCGTCTTCATAATCAGCGCGACCCTACTTTGCTGGAACCTCGGCGCCCGGTACCTGTGGGAGGACGAGGCGTATACGGCTGTGTCGGGACAGAGGATGATGTCTTACGGTCGGCCCCTGGCGTACGACGGCCGCAACCTTCTCAGTTCAGACGCCTATGATCCGAAAGAGACGGAAAAGCTTCCGACAGGCGACCCGGCAGAGGCAATACGTTACTATATTCAGCGCGGTGACTTCAAGGCTGATACTGCCTGGACAGCCCAGCCGTGGGGACCATTCGTTGTGGCCGGGGCTTCTCTTGCCCTCTTCGGGCACGATACCGTTCCGGCTCGGCTGCCGTTTGCTTTAGCCGGCGCCCTGACTGCGGCATTGCTTTATGCGGTCGTGCGCAGAAGGCTCGCTTCGCCCGTTACGGCGGTGGCCGCTGCGGCCCTGGTGCTGGGGAATTCGTTCTGGGTCATGCACATGCGGCAATGCCGCTACTACGCATTGTCGTCTTTATTTTTGCTCGTTACTCTGGAGGCTTATCTTCGCTGGAGTGAAGGCAGGCGATGGGGCGGACCTGTTTTCATTGGGGCCGCCTGGGTGTGGTTCCAAATGGACTATGGTTCCCTGTGGCCGGTTCTTGGAATTCTCGGACTGCACGCTGTCATCACCAGGACCCGGCGCCTCGGAGAGATTGTTCTGGTATTTACCGGGTTTTGCGCGGTGACTGCTCCTTTCTGCCTCTATTACCATTTAGCCGGCAGAACCGAGCATATGGCGATTCAATGGTCAAATGCGATCTGGAGTATGCTGTTCGAGGTTAATCAGTTTCAGTTTCCGCTCGCTATGATACCTGTGGTGCTTTGGCTGTTGTGGTTGAAAAGGCGTGACGGCCCCAATACTCAATCGCTCCCCCTGGTCGGATTGTCTCTTGCAATCGTTTGCGTGCTCCCGATTTGGATGGCCATGGCAGGTACATTTCCATTCTACCGCTATATCGTTCCCATCACGACGCTCTCGGCCATTGTGGCAGCCTATGGTATAGTGGAAACGGCGCGGCTCCTTCCGCGCGCAAAGGATGTCCGCTGGCTGCTTCCATCCACCGTGGCGGCCGCAACGCTTTTTTTCTTGATCACCAATCTGCCCTCCCGGCCGGGAGGACTTGTTTTTCCTGAGAAACACCGGCTAAAATATTACCTTTCATCGGTCGTGAGGCCTGAAATCCGGCTTCTCATCGGCGATTTGACAGGCGGGGGGGAAGACGACCCAAACCGGGCAACCGTCGAGTTCCTTCGCCAACGCCTCAAACCTGGTGATGAAATACTATGCAATTATGAAGATAAGCCCTTGATGTTTTACCTTCCAAACAGGGTCCGCGGCGGAGTCTCCTGCTTTCGGGTCACAGACGTGGGGAACGTGCGGTTTGCCGTTTACAGGCGAAGCGTGGGCTTTTGTCATACTTCCATCTACCTGCGGGAGTTGCAGAAAAGCCGGTGGCAAGTCCATGTATTAAACGCTCCCGACATAACCTGGGGTAATTTCCCCGACCCCCGGTTTCACCATACGCTTATATCGGCTGGATCGCTTCCCCTGAAGGTTTTCGAACGAGTGTCGCAGTGAAAAACCAACCACTTGACTGCATTTTTATGATATGCAAAAAGATGTGACTGAAACAAGAGCCAATCTGAATTCGAGTGAGCGGCACGCTTCGGGGGCATCCGAAAAGCGAGCGAATCCATTGCCTGTTTCCAGCCTGCCGGTACAACCGGGTGGAGCTACGGTATAGCTTATGTACAGAGACAAAAAAGTCGTCGTGGTAATGCCGGCCTACAACGCGGAAAAGACGTTGCGGCAGACCCATTCGGAGGTGTTGGCACAGGACTGCGTCGATTTGATTATCGTCGTGGATGATGTCAGTCATGACAGGACGATCGAGGTCGCAAGGGGCCTTTCTAAGACCAGGGTGTATGCCCACGATAATAACATGGGCTATGGCGGCAATCAGAAGACCTGCTACAGGCACGCTATGGAGGAGGGAGGAGACATCGTCATAATGGTCCATCCCGACTTCCAGTACACCCCAAAACTTATTCCGGCCTTTGTTTCAATGATCGGAAACGGCCTCTACCATTGCGTCCTCGGCTCGAGGATTCTCGGGGGCTATGCCCTCAAAGGGGGTATGCCCTTGTGGAAGTATGTCGCCAACAGGACCCTCACCTTTGCCGAGAACCTTCTTATGGGCGCAAAGCTCTCAGAGTATCATACGGGCTACCGGGGCTTTTCACGCGAGTTACTCGAAAAAGTCCCCTTCCATACAAACTCGGACGATTTTGTTTTCGACAATCAGATGATTGCCCAGATTCTCTGGCTGGGGTACACGGTTGCCGAAGTAAGCTGCCCTACCCGGTATTTCAACGAGGCATCCTCAATAAACTTCAGACGAAGTGTTATATATGGAGTCGGCTGCCTCAAAACGGCATGTGAGTATCGCCTGGCGAAAATGAAACTCATTAATTCGAGGCTTTTTCACTACGATCACGGATAGACAAAAAAAGAGTCATATGCTCCACCCTGGCGCGGTGGCCGAAGTTTGATGGAAATTGTGATTGAATGGCAGAACCCGGCAAAATAATGAAGATCGGCCGTCGCAGGACACTTATCAAAGCGCTCATTCTGCTGGCTCTGGCAGCGATTTCGATTGGTCTCGTGGAGATTTCGCCCATAAGAGCACACCTCGGACCCGATCAGTTCCAAAGGATCATCGGTGAAGCCGGTCTAATGGGTCCAGCCCTTCTTGTGATCTTCTGCGCGGTTGGTACATGTCTTTTTATCCCGGTGACGGTTTTTGTCGCGGCCGGCGCGGCCCTGTTCGGGCCTTACATGGCCTTTGCCTGCGTGTGCCCGGGCGCCCTTGCAGGGGCACTGATCGCCTATCTTACTGCCCGCAAGCTGGGAAGGCAGTTTGTCTATTCCTTTATCGGAGACAGGTTGAGGAACTACGACGGCCTGCTCGAACGCAATGGCTTCAAAACCGTCCTTTTTCTCCGGCTGATGTTTATGCCCTTTGCGCCCTTGAACTACGCTGCGGGACTAACGAAAGTCCGCTTTTGGGACTATTTTTTCGCCACAGCCCTGGGTGAGGTCCTTACCATTTTCGTGACCACTTTTTTCATCGGTGAGATAAGGGATATCTGGATTTCGGGAGACCGGGGCCGGCTGTTTTCCGCCAGGATGGCCCTTTCCCTTGGATTGCTGATAGCTTTGGCGCTCATTGCAAAACTGGTGCAGAGCAAATACGAAAGCAGACCTGCCCCGTCTTTGAGTGATTCCCATCGGCCACCGGATGAGCGTGCTGAATAGGAGATTGCGCAGTGAAAGGGCGTTGTGTCTCTCGAGACTGGCTTCCACCTCTAACTCTGACTGTCCTGGCGGCAGCCGTCGTTGCAGTCATGATCGTTCGGCTTCAGGCGGCGCCGGTACCGCTGGAGCGCGATGAAGGCGAATACGCCCTCATGGGCCAGCTTATCCTGGACGGCGTGCCGCCTTACCTTGAGGCGGCAAATATGAAGTTTCCCGGCATCTATTACGCCTATTCAGCAATTCTGGCCGTATTCGGGCAAACGGTCACCGGCATCCACATGGGCCTTTTGGCGGTCAATCTGTTCTCGACCGTTATTCTGTATCTGCTTGCACGGCCTTTGCTGGGCGCCGCCGGTGCGGCTCTGGCCGGGGCAGCCTTCATCATCATGTCCGCAGACAATTCCGTACTTGGCCTTTTTGCGCATGCGACTCACTTCGTGGTGCTGTTTGCCCTTGCCGGGATTTGGCTGCTCCAGGAAAGCTCAGGGTCGAAACGAAGGATGCCGCGTTTGTGGGGTTCGGGTCTTTGCCTTGGGCTGGCGCTTCTCATGAAGCAGTCCGGGGCCTTCTTCGCGCTGTTTGGTTTCCTCTGGGTCATGTACGGGGCGCTCCGCCGCCACCCCATTTCGTGGAAACGTTTGCTGCTCGAATCCGGGTCCCTGGCCGGCGGAATCGTTCTGCCCTGCGCGGTGGTTTTGGCCCTGATGGCTCACCAAGGCGTGCTTGACAGGTTCGGG
>Ga0187867_10000741_pt1 | contig 28850 bp, 24 predicted proteins | sample June2016WEW_13_1_FD_132976 | JGI IMG/M metagenome (GOLD analysis project Ga0187867, IMG submission 132976) | Peatland microbial communities from SPRUCE experiment site at the Marcell Experimental Forest, Minnesota, USA - June2016WEW_13_10 | ecosystem: Environmental > Terrestrial > Soil >... | reverse complement strand
TCCCTAACGCTTCCCGCGATTCTCGCCATACTCGCATTCTCCGCTCCCGCCGAAGACTGGCCCCAATGGCGCGGCCCCCATCGCGATGGCGTCGCCGCCGGCTTTCCCGAGCCCAAAGCCTGGCCCGAAAAGCTCACCCTCAAATGGAAAGTCACCGTGGGCGAAGGCCACTCATCACCGGTGGTGGCCGATGGCAAGATCTACACTCATACCCGCCAGGGCGATCGGGAAATGGTGACCGCTCTACGCCCCGATACCGGTCAGACCATCTGGCAGCAAGGCTACGCCGCACCCTATACGATGAATCCCGCGGCCACTACCCACGGCAAAGGCGTGAAAGCCACGCCCGTGGTCGAAGACGGCCGGATCTTCACCTTCGGCATCAGCGGCATTCTTTCCTGCTTCGATGCCAAAACCGGCAAGCCGCAATGGCGCAAAGAATTCGGTTCGCCCGATTTCGGTGTGGCCAATTCACCGTTAGTCGATCGCGGCCGGGTCATCGTGTTCGTGGGCGGCAACACCGAGGGCGCGCTCACTGCCTTCGACGCCGCCACCGGCGCCGAAAAGTGGAGTTGGAAAGGCGATGGTCCGGCCTACGCATCGCCCATCGTCGTGGAAATCGCCGGAATCCGCCAGGTGGTCACCGAAAGCCGCAACCACATCGTGGGAGTCTCGGCCGCAACAGGCGACCTGCTCTGGCAGATTCCCTACAAAACGGTTTACGCGCAGAACATCGTAACGCCGGTTTTGTATCGCGACACGCTCATCTTCTCGGGCATCGGCAATCCCGTAATCGCCGTCAAGCCCATCAAGCACGGCGCGGAATGGAGCACCGAGACCACCTGGCAGAATAAGGATGTTTCCATGTACATGAGTTCGCCCGTGATCGGCGCCGATCTGCTGTTCGGCTTCTCCGAACGCAAGCGCGGCCAATTCTTCTGCCTCCGGCCAGTCGACGGCGCCACGCTGTGGACCTCCGAAGGCCGCCAGGCCGATAGTGCAGCCATCGTGGCAGCCGGCTCCGTTTGGCTGATTCTCACCCCCGACGCCAACCTGACCGTTGCGCGCCAAAGCGACAACGCCTTTGAACCGCTGCGCAAATACAGCGTCGCCGACAGTCCCACCTGGGCGCATCCGGTGGTCCTAGGCCACGGTATTCTGATCAAAGACGCCACCAACCTGGCGCTATGGGATCCGTCATGAAACTTCTTGCGGCTCTGCTGGCTTCGGCGGCCCTCCAAGCTGCATCGCTCGAGTGGCCCCAGTTCGCCGGCCCGCATCGCAACTTCACATCCGACGCCAGAGGATTGGCCAACTCCTGGCCCGCCTCCGGACCGAAGAAACTCTGGAGCCGCGACCTCGGCGAGGGCTACTCCGGCATCACCGTGGATGGCGCGGTGCTCTACACCATGTATCGCCGCGGTTCCGATGAGGTCACGCTGGCCGCCGCCACCGGCACCGGCAAGACCATTTGGGAACACACCGAGAACGCCTCCTTCCGCAGCGGCATGGCCATGGAGAATGGTCCCGGCCCGCATGCCACGCCCTTGGTCACCGCCGACGCAGTGTACGCCGTGGGAATTCTGGCGCACCTGGTCTGTCTGGATAAGGCTACTGGCAAGGTGCTTTGGTCGCACGATCTCTGGCGCGAATTCAATGGCACTCCCATGGATCGCGGCTATTCCGTCAGCCCTATCGCCTGGAAGAACACGGTCATCATGAAGGTCGGCGGCGCCGGTCACGCGCTGATGGCCTTCAATCAGAAGGATGGCAAAGTCGTCTGGCAGAAACAGGATTTCGCCAACTCACCCTCTTCGCCGATCCTGATAAAGGTCGATGGCCAGGACCAGTTGGTCGCGGTGATGGGCGATGAAGTCGTGGGCATCGATCCGGACACCGGCGGCTTGTTGTGGAAACACCCGCACACCACCAGTTGGCATCTCAACATCGCCCTGCCGCTGTGGACCGCCGACAATACCCTGTTCGTCTCCTCGGCCTACAATGGCGGCTCGGCGGCGCTCGAACTGCACGTCGTGAATGGCAAGACGCAGGTAAAGGAACTCTGGAATACCAACCGCATGCGCGTGCACATCGGCAACCTGCTGCGCGTCGGAGACACGCTCTACGGATCCAGCGGCGATTTCGGCCCGGCCCCGCTCACCGCGCTGGATGCCAAGACCGGCAAGGTGCTCTGGCAGGACCGCACCCTTCCCAAGGCCACGTTCCTCTATGCCGACGGCAAGTTGATCGCGGTCGACGAGGATGGCAACCTCTCGCTGGCCACCGTTTCTCCCGCCGGCCTGAAGGTGCTGTCGCGCGCGGAGTTGCTGCGAAGCAATGCCTGGACCGCGCCGTCGCTGGTGGGGACTACTCTGTATGTGCGCGATCGCCACAGCCTGATGGCGTTCGATCTGCGGTAGCCTATCAGTCAATCGCCGCGCTAATCGGCTTGCCCAATACGCCCGCATAGCTTCCCGCCCTAATACCCAGTAGCTCCAGAGCCGTGGGCGCGATATCGCGCTGGAAACAAGCAGCGGTGTTACTTACTTCACCCTTCGCCGGCGTGTCCGGTCCAAACACGCCGATCCAGATCTGATCGGCGCCTTGCACGTCTTTGCCGTGGGTATGCCAATCGTCCAAAGTGCCGCCGCGTCCGTGATCGCACGTCACTATCAGGGTTGTCGAATCACGGTATGCAGGCGACCCTTGCACCCACGTCCAAAGTTCCTGCAACGCGCCATCCAGGAATTGAATGGATCTGAGCACCTGGTCGTATCGCCGTTCGTGCGCCCAATCGTCCGTCTCGTCGAAGGCCATGAACAGCACGCGCGGCTGCACGCTCGTCAGATACTCCATGGCCAGCCCGAAGGTGAAGGCATCGTGCCGCGCGCTGTCGTCCAAATACCGTGCCTGCATCTGCAGTTTGTTCAACTGTGCCACGCGCGGATTGTCCGCCGGCAGCCTGGAAACCTCGTAACCTGCGTTGATGAAGATGTCTCCGCGATGGCTCTCGGCAATGTAGTGAAACATCTCCCAGGATCCGAACACCGCCACCTTCTGCTGGGGCAGCTTACAGCGCTCCTTCACAAGCTGCAGGAAACTCGGCGTGGGATTCTGTACGGGATCGTTGCCGCGGATGGCATCGTCCTGTGCGCGTCCGGTCAGGATCTCGGAATACCCCGGATACGAAACCCGATACCGATTGGTCACCTGCACGGAGCTGCCTTTGGTCACGTTGCCCAGCACTACGCCGGAGGGCGCCAGCGTACCCCAGAAATACGGCAGCAGCGCCTTGCGCCGCTCCTCCGGCTGCGGTCTCCACAAGCGCTCGCGCAACTCCGGCGCGCCGGTCTCGCTCATGCCGGCGTCCTTCTGATTCATCAACAGCGGATCGATGCCGGTGAACAGGTCCTGCCACCGCAAGCCGTCCGCCGTCACCAGGATCAGGTTCTTCGTTTTGCGTTGCCGTGCAGACGCGACGGCCGCTGCACCGCAAGCTGATAGAAATCCGCGCCGCGTCATTCCGCCGCCAATTCGTACCGGTGGCTCTTAGGCTGCGCGGCGGCGCGCTGCTGCGACACGACGTCCATTTCCAGCGCGTCCAACGCCTCCACGGCCGCACGCACGTGCGTAGGATCCACCGCGACGGTTTGCAGGTTCACTTCCACGTCGCGCCAACGTACGAAGTGTACATCGTTGTGCCGCACCGTCAGATCGTGGACCGTGGCCGCCTGCTTCGCCATGGGAGTCGGCAGTGTCGCCAGGTTCACGCCCTTGGCCCATTCCTCTTTGCTGAAGGTACCCGCCGTCTCGCCGTCGATCTTCAAGGTATACCGTGCGGCGGTCAACCCTGTGACCTTCAACGGTTCCCGATTCATGGCCTCCGTGAAATCCGAGGCGCGCAGCGCCAGGGCTATAACACCGTCCTTCGTATCGACCGGCATCGGCAGACCTTCATCCATCTGCGTCCAAGAGATGCGCTCGCCCGCAGCCAGATCGCTCACCTGCGTATTAGTAGCGTTCACCACCAGTGACCCGGCCGCGTCGATCTCCACAGCCGTTACGATAGCCGGCGCCTGCCACGCTTTCAGCAGCGCTTCGGCCATCAACAGGTGGCCCGCCGGCGCGGGATGCACGCGGTCGGGTACCAGCTTCTTGGCAGTCTCGGAGTCCAGCTTATTGGCCTTCTCCAGCGCCGCCACCAACGGCCCGTTCAAGTCCGCGACCGCCAGGTTCTCTTCGCGGCCCAACTCTTTTACGAATTCGCCGTAGCGCACCAGCACCTTGTTATAGCCGCCCTCGAAGGTGGGCGGACGGGTCACGTCGTCGAACGGCGAGGGTTCAATCAGGGTGATGCGAATGCCTGGCAGCGCATCCTTCACGCTCCGGATAATGTGCCGGTACCCGGCGGTAAACGTCTCGAAGATCTTCTGATCGAAAGCGCGGTAGCTCCCGTCGTTCATGCCCAGCATGATGGTCATCACGGCGGGCTTGTAAGCCACCACATCGCGCGGCAGCCGCACGTCGATCGGTCCGGCCCAGCCGCCGCTCACACGGTCGCCACCCACGCCGGAATCGACGAAACTCACTTTCAGTTGCGGGAAGCGGGTCACGACATAGGTCTCGATGAAAGTCGTGTACAACCGCTGATCAGTGATACTATCGCCATAGAAGACCACGCGATCGCCATCGTGCAAATAGAAGCCGGACGGCGGCGCGGCGCTCAAGCACAACGCCGGCAGCAGGCCCCATATCGCGGTTCTCCGTAGAATTCTCATGATGCCCACAAGTATAAGTAGAAACAGAGTAGGCTGGTAATAATGGGTAAAGCTCCGATTCTCCTGATGGCGCCTTTCGCTCTGTTTGCGCATGACCTGATGCCGGTGCCCGCGAATCTTCAACCCGGCGCGGGACGCTTGCGTATCGACCGCAATTTCGCCTTCGTGCAGTTGAACGGATATCGGGAGCCCCGCTTGGAAGCCGCCGCCGCGCGGCTGGTGGAACAGGTGTCGCGCAAGACCGGAATTCCCATGGCGCCCGGCATCGGAGTGCATGCTCCCGAAGCTCCGCTGGTGGTCTATTGCGACCATGGCGCCGCTGCCGTTCAAAGCGCGCAGGAGGATGAATCGTACCGCCTCACCGTCACGCCTTTGGGCGCCCGCCTGGACGCTCCCAATCCGCTGGGCGTGCTGCATGGCATGCAAACCTTCCTGCAACTGGTCGACCTGGATGCCGGCGGCTTCGGCGTGCCGGCCCTGACCATCGACGACCATCCCCGCTTTCCCTGGCGCGGCCTGATGCTCGATGTGGCGCGCCACTGGATTCCGCTCGCGGACGTGAAGCGCACCCTGGACGGCATGGCCGCCGTGAAGCTCAACGTCTTTCATTGGCACCTCTCGGAAAACCAGGGCTTCCGCGTCGAAAGCAAGCGTTTCCCCAAGCTGCAGGAAATGGGTTCCGACGGGCAGTACTACACACAGGATCAGGTGCGCGAGGTGATTGCCTATGCCCGCGACCGGGGCATTCGCGTCATCCCCGAATTCGATATGCCCGGACACGCGACGGCCTGGTTCGTGGGATACCCGGAATTGGCCAGCGGGGCGCCCTCTGAGCCGGGGCCCTATCAGATCGAGCGCAAATGGGGCATCTTCGATCCGGCCATGGACCCCACGCGCGAGGAGACCTACCAATTCCTGGACGCCTTCATCGGCGAGATGGCCGCCTTGTTCCCGGATGAGTACTTCCACATCGGCGGCGACGAAGTCAACGGCAAGCAGTGGGACGCGAATCCGCGTATCCAGGAATTCATGCGCGCGCAGGGCATCCAAAGCAACGAAAAGCTGCAAGCCTATTTCACCCGCCGCGTGCAGGCCATCGTGGCGAAGCACGGCAAGAAGATGATCGGTTGGGACGAGATTCTGAGCAAGGACATGCCACGCAATATCGTGGTGCAATCGTGGCGCGGGCAGAAGGCCCTGGCCGATGCGGCGCGGCAAGGTGTCGGCGGCATCCTGTCGAACGGATATTATCTGGACCTGGGCTACTCCGCCGCATATCACTATGCCGTCGATCCGCTGGGCGAGGGCGCGGCAGGCCTCAGCGCGGACGAGAAGCAGCGGGTGCTGGGCGGCGAAGCCTGCATGTGGTCCGAGCTCGTGACCCCGGAGTTGCTGGATACGCGCGTTTGGCCGCGCATGGCGGCTATCGCCGAGCGCTTCTGGTCGCCGCAAAATGTGACGGACGTGGCCGATATGTATCGCAGGCTGGGCGCCGTGAGCCGCTCGCTCGAATGGCTGGGCCTGACGCACGCCTCCGCTTACGAGATGATGCTGCAGCGGTTGGCGGGCGGCGGTCCGGTGGCGCCGCTACGCACGCTGGCCACGCTTGCCGATGTCGTCGAGCCGGTGAAGGACTATGCGCGCGAAGATGCGCATTCCTATGACCGCTTTACGCCGCTGAACCGGCTGATCGATGCGGTGCGCCCCGACAGCGATACGGTCCGCAGGTTTGCCGCGTTGGTGGACCGCATGGGGGCCCAGGATCTGCCGCAGATCCGCGAGTACCTGACCCTGTGGCGGGATAACCACGCGCGCCTGGCGCCTCTGATCGAGAATTCCGCGTTGCTTGCGGAGGACGCCGAGCTTTCCAAGGATCTGTCGGCCATCGCAGAGGTCGGTTTGCAGGCGCTCGACGGGAAACACGACCCAGCCTGGATTGCGGACAAGGTGGCGCTGCTCGACCGCGCCAAGCAGCCCAAGGGGGAACTGCTGCTGAGCGTCGAGCCATCCATCCGCAAGCTGGTGGAAGCCGCGAGGTAGGACGCCGGAAAGGCAAAGAGATAGAATCGGGGCATGATGCGAACCGATCGCCGGACTTTTCTGGCCGCGACGGGCGTGGCCGCTTTGGCCGGCTCGGTGAACGCCAGCGAACGTCGCGCCGTCCGTCTGGGCGGGCCGGTATTTCTGAAAAGCGAAGATCCGGCTGAACTGGCGCGCGAGCACCGCCGCCTGGGCTATAGCGCCGCCTACTGCCCGCCGGCCAAAGCCGCGGACACCGATCGCGTGCGCGCCATCGAGAAGGCCTTCGCGGCCGAGAATGTCGTGATCGCCGAAGTAGGCGCATGGGTCAACATGCTGGACCCGGACACCGCCAAGCGCCGCGCCAATCTGCAATACGTGGTGGAGCGCATGGCTCTCGCCGAAGCCGCCGGCGCGCGCTGTTGCGTGGATATCGCCGGCTCTTACAATCCCACCGTCTGGTACGGACCCAATCCGAAGAACCTCTCGCAGCAGTTCTTCGACGCCACGGTCGATAACTGCCGCCGCGTGATCGACGAGATCAAACCGCGTCGGACCAAGTTCACCATCGAAGCCATGGGCTGGTCGCTGCCCGACGGCCCCGATTCCTACTTGAAGCTCATCAAAGCGGTGGACCGCACGGCCTTCGGCGTGCATCTGGATGTCTGCAATGTCATCAACTCGCCGGAGCGCTTCTACCGTAACAGCGAGGTGATCGCCGATTGCTTCCGCAAGCTGGGGCCGTGGATCGTCTCCTGCCATGCCAAGGACCTGGCCTGGGTGGTGGAGCTGAACGTGCATTTCCAGGAAGTGATTCCCGGCCGCGGCGAAGTCGATTACCGGACTTACTTAAACGAGTTGTCGCAGTTGCCGGCCGAAACGCCCCTGATGCTCGAACACCTGAAGACCGCCGAGGAATACGAAGAGGGGAAGCGCTACATCCAAAAAGTAGCCGGGCAAATCGGCGTGGCACTGGCCTGAACCGCTGCCCCCGCCAATTCTGTCTTCTGACTTCTGTCTTCTGTCTTCTGTCTTCTGTCTCCCCCTAACGGCGCTCCTCCCATCAGCCGATATGTTGCATATGAAGTGTGCAAAGCCAGTACAGTTTCTTATCGGCGTGGCGCTTTGGAGCGCAGTAGTTGGTCCAGGGTTGCCACAGGCACCGGCGGCAGATGTCCCAGCCGCGCCGGGCGCTCTCTCGCTCGACCAGTGCCTGGAAACTGCCCTGCAGAGGAATCACCGGCGTCCGGTCTCCAAATTCGCCATTGTCCTGGCGGAGGCCCAGCACCGCCAGGCGCTGGCCGGATACTGGCCGCAAGTGAGCGCAAAGGCCGGTTATCAGCGCCTCAGCGATCCATTGAATTTCATCTTCCCTGCGGAGACCATGCAGATTCCCGCGCAGTCCGTGAGTGTTCCGGGTGGAACCATGGTGGTCACCATCCCGGCCAATGCTTTCGCCCCTGGGTTTCCGTCGAGCGCCATTCAGATGCCGGTCAATTTTCCGGGCCAGACCTACAAGACCGGAGCGCAGGCCTTCTCGATCCCGCAGCAGGATGTGAAGGTCCTCGACCGGAATCTGGCCTCGGGCGAAGTGGATATGACCTGGCTGCTATGGGATGGCGGGATGCGCAAAGGGTTGCGGGAGCAGGCCGCCGCCAACGTGGCGATCATGCGCGAAGAAGCCCGGCGCACGGATCTGGAGATCGCCGACAGTGTGACCCGGATGTATTGGGGCGCGGTGCTGGCGCGGCAGCTTCACCAACTCGGCCGGGACACGCTGGCGCGCATGGATTCCACATTGCGGCTCACCGAAACCATGTATAAGGAGGGCGCCGGCAAGGTCACCCGCTCCGACTACCTGGATAACGACGTCATGGTCCGGACCTTGCAGTCGCTAGTGGCGGAGTTGGAGAAGAACGAGATCATGTCCCAGGCGGCTTTGGCCAACACCATGGGACTCGAGTGGAATGCCAGCGTCCAGCCATCCTCCCAGGAGATTCCCTTTGCGCCCGGGGCGCAGAACCTGGATGGGTTGGTCGCCAGCTCCTACGAGTTCAACCCGGATTGGCAGAAGCTGGGACAGGCTCTCCGCGCCACGCAAGGCGCGGTCACCACAGCCAGGAGCGGGCACTATCCGAAGCTCGCGCTGACCGGAGATCTGCACCGCTGGTGGAACGGCGGTTACAACACCGGCATGGCGACGGACCAGAATCAGCGCGGCTGGACCGCTGGAGTCGGCCTGGAGATTCCCATATTCGACGGTTTCCTGGTCCGTAATCAAGTGCGCGAAGCGCTGGCCCGCCTCGATCGGCTTAAAGAGACGCAGTTCCTCTTACGGGATGGCATTGCGCTTCAAATCAAGGATCTGGTGCTGAGCCTGGACGCCGCCGCCAAGTCCGGCCAAGCCAGTCAGGCGGCCATGCGTTCGGCCGCGGAAAACCGCGACCTCAACGAGCGCGCCTACCAGGAGGAACTGGTCGAAACCGAGAAGGTGGTCCGCGCGCAATTGATGGAGGCGCTCATGTCGGCGCAGCACTTCAAGGCGCGCTACGATTATGCGGCCATCCTGTCGCAGCTTAGTCTGGCGGTGGGCAAAGAGATCGGCGAGAGGCTGGCGCCGGCGAAATGAGACGGCACAGGCAAAGCAAGTGGCCGTCATACGGGCTGCTGGCTGGATGCGCGGTCTGGGCGGGATGCGCGGCCGCCACGGCGGGCGCCGAGCACACCGTGGATGGCGCGGGTCTTCGCATAGGCGTTTCCGCCAGCATCACCGGCGAAATGAACGTCAATGACGCGCGAGTCGCTTTGCGGGCGTGGGCTGAAGAGGTCGCGCGGCAGTCCGGCTTGCGGTTTGAACCCGAGCTTTGTACCTACGAGGAGTTGGTACAGAGAATTCGCAACCATCAGGTGGATGCGTTTTCGCTCAACGTAGTCGAATTTGCGCGGGTGGCCGTCTACGCCGGCCGGGAGCTGGTGGTGGACCAGAGCCAGTTGCCGGACGGAGAAGACTACGTCTTGCTGGTGCACCAGTCCAGCGGCATTCAGAGTCTGGCGGATCTGCACGGGCGGAGCCTGCTCCTGTATAGAAACACGCGCACCTGCCTGGACAGAGTCTGGTTGGACACGCTCCTGGCTTCGGCGCATCTCGGCGCCGCGGATAGTTTTCTTGGCCGGCTGGAAAGCAGCCCGAAGGCCTCGCGCGTGGTGCTGCCGGTCTTCTTCAGGCAAGTCGACGCGTGCCTCGTATCCAGGCAGGCTTTCACGACCATGTGCGAACTGAATCCGCAGCTTACCAGACAATTGCGCACGCTGGCGATATCTCCCAAGCTGTTAACCACTTTCATGGCCTTTCATAAGGACTGTCCGCCGGAAACCAGGGGAAAGTTTCTGGCGGCCGTCTCCGATCTGCAAAGGACTGCCGCCGGCCGGCAGACACTGACCTTGTTCGGAGGCACGCATCTGGTGCAGGCCGACATTTCCGCGCTGCGCACTTCCTTAGAGCTTTTGCATGCGTACGAACGACTGAAGGCCACTGCGTCGGCAGCCGGACGGTGACCGGGGAGGCCATGCATAAGGCGGAGACAAGGCGGAGAAGGCGGAATTTCGTGAAGGCGCGATTCAGAGGAGGCTGGGCAAAGGTGCAGCGCATCCGCCTGCGCGCGCCATCGAGCGTCGCCGCACGCATTTCCGGTCTCTGCTGGACGGTCGCGCTATTCAGCTTGATGGTCTTCGTGGCGGCCAGCATTCCGGAACAGAAACGCGAGATCGAGGATAATCTGCGCTCCAAGGCGCGCGGTATCGCCTCTTCCCTGCGCGAAAGCTTGGCCACCGCGGCGGTGACGGAAGACTACAGCGGACTTGTGGATCAGGGAGCGCAGGCTCTGGCCGGAGACGACTCGATCGATTTTCTTTTGATTACCAAGAACGACGGCTTTTCCCTGATCGTCGACAGAAATGGCTGGCGCACGGAGCAACTCGACGCCTTCTGGAGGCCCCAGCAACGTGTAGCCGTCGGCGCGATCGAAGTCGTGCCTCTATTCGGAAAACGCGCCTTCCGCTTTGCCACTCCTTACAGCTTCTCTTCCATTCCATGGGGATGGATCCACGTGGGCCTCTCCGTAGACGCCTACGACCATAGTGTTGCCCGGCTGTACCAACGCACGGGAGTGCTAGCCGTGATCTGCGTCGCCGGAAGCCTGCTGGCATCGGTGATCTTCGCGCGGCGATTGGTCCGCCCCATGCTGCGCCTGCAGGCCATGGTCGGGAAGCTCGCCGAAGGGGATCTTTCGGCGCGGGCCTCCATCCACAGCGCGCAGGAAATCGAGGGGCTGGCGCAGTCGTTCAATACCATGGCGGACTCGTTGTGGCTGCGCGACGAGATTCTCGAAAGCGTGCGCTTTGCCGCACAGCGTTTTCTGAGCGCCGCGGCCTGGCAGACGGTGATCCTGGAAGTGCTGGCGAAGATCGGGGGCGCCGCCCAGGTCAGCCGCGTCTTCCTCCTGGAGAACCGCTCCGCGCAGCCGCCGGAGGGACTGGTGGGAGAAGTCTTGCGCGAGTGGGTCCGGCCCGGTAGCCCTGGCCGGACCTGCGCGTCCGGACAGGCGGAATGGCGCTGGACCGGCGGAGACTGGAGCCGGTGGGCCGAGGCTCTCGGCCGCGGAGAACTGGTATCTTACGATGCCGGCAGCCCCTCCGCCGGGACACCCGGCGTCCCCGCTCCCCCGGCTCGCTCGTCCATCCTGGTCCCCATCGAAGTGGGGGGCCAATGGTTTGGCGTGCTGGGCTTCGACGATTGTGTCCGCGCCCGGGTCTGGAGCGATGCCGAGCGGGATAGCTTCCGGTCGGCAGCGGGCATGTTGGGCGCCGCCATCACCCGCCAACAAGCGCAGGAGTACGTGGACAATATTCTGCGATCGATGGGCGAGTCCCTATTGGTCACGGATCCGGACTTGCGCATCCAGCGCGTCAACCCCAGCGCCTTGCGCCTGTTGGGATACACGGAGGAGCAATTAATCGGGCAGCCCATCGGCGGGGTGGTCGAGGGCGGGGTGCCCGTAAACAGCATCGCTATGGAGCGAACCTGCCGGGCCGCGTCCGGTAACCGGATTCCAGTGCTGTTTTCCTCCGCCGAGTTGCGCAGCGGGCCGGGTTCGCTGGTTGGCTATGTATGTCTGGCGCAGGAGTTGACCGAGCTGAAGCGTACCCAAGCCGAGTTGGTGCGCGCCCGGGACGCCGCCGAGGAGGCCAACCGTATCAAGAGCGTCTTCCTGGCCACCATGAGCCACGAGTTGCGCACGCCCTTGAACGCCATCATCGGTTACAGCCAGATGCTGCGGGAAGACTGCGTGGGACCCGATCAACCCGAAGAGGTCTCCGACCTGGAGAAGATCGAGCGCTCCGGCTACCTGCTGCTGGGCATCATTAACGACATCCTGGATTTGTCGAAAATCGAGTCCGGCCGGGAGACGGTGAAGGCGCAGAACGTGGACGTGGCGGCGGTGCTGGGGGATGTCTCGAACACCCTCCAACCGCTGGCCCGGCAACAGGGAAATCTGCTCGAAATCGACTGTCCCGAGCACGCCCGGATGGCCTACGCGGATCTCTCCAAATTCCGGCAGAGCGTGCTGAATCTGGTGAACAACGCGTTGAAGTTCACCGAGAAGGGCCGCGTCTCGGTGGCGGTGAACAGGCTGCGGCTCGAGGGCGGCGAGTGCATCGAAGTGTGCGTATCCGATACCGGCATCGGGATCGGCCGGCAGCACCTGGCCAAGCTGTTCCAGCCTTTTTCACAGGTGGATGGCTCCGCCACACGGAAGTACGACGGTACCGGTTTGGGGTTGGCGATCAGCAAGAAGTACTGCCAGATGATGGGCGGCGATATCACGGTCGAGAGCGAACTGGGCCGCGGCTCCCGCTTCTCGATTCGGGTGCCCGTGGGACAGGAGCCTGTCGACGTAGAACAGGCCTCCCGGCCCGGCCAGGAAGCCGCCCAAATGTTACACGGAGCTTGAAAATGTGCCGGATACTATTGGTCGAAGATAACGAGCTGAACCGCGACATGCTCAGCAGGCGGCTGCGCCACCGCGGTTATGAAGTTATGCTGGCGGCGAATGGCCGGCAGGGCATCGACGTGGCGCGCAGCGCGAAGCCGGATGTGGTGCTGATGGATCTCAGCCTGCCGGAGATCGACGGCTGGCAAGTGACCCGCCTGCTGAAGAGCGATGCGCAAACACGCGATATTCCGGTGGTGGCGTTGACCGCGCACGCCATGTTGGGAGACCGGGAAAAGGCGCTGGAGGCGGGCTGCGACGACTACGCCACTAAACCGGTGGACATGCCGCTCCTGGTGGGCATGATTGAACGGTTGACGGGCGGGTTGGGAGGGGGCCGGCCAGCGGGCCGGTCTCAAGAGTGAAAGACATGAACGAGAATAACCATTTACTGCTGGTGGACGATGAAGCCCTGAACCGCGACATGCTGTCGCGCCGTCTGGCGCACCGTGGATTTCGCGTGGACGTGGCCGCCGACGGGGCCTCGGCGCTGCGGTTTATCGACGCGCATCCTCCCGATCTGGTGCTCCTGGACAACATGATGCCGGGCATGACGGGAGTGGATGTATTGCGCACCTTGCGCGCCACCTATACCGCGGACAGGCTGCCGGTGATCATGGTGACCGCCTTGACCGACAGCGACAAGGTGGTGGAAGCCCTCAACCTGGGCGCCAACGATTACATCGCCAAACCGGTGGACTTCGCCGTGGCCGTGGCGCGCATCCGCGGTCAACTGGCCCGCAAGGCCGCGGAAAGCGCTCTGCGCGAGAGCGAGGAACGATATGCGCTGGCGGCGCGCGGCTCGAACGACGGTCTGTGGGACTGGGACCTGGATTCCGGGCGGGTGTACTACTCCGAACGCTGGAAGGCGCTCGTCGGATACCCGGAGTCCGAAATTGGGGATGGCGCCGGCGAGTGGTTCTCGCGCGTACACCCCGAGGATCTGGAACGGCTCCGGGAAGTGCTTCGCGCGGAGCAGGCGGCAGGGTCTAGCAAGGCGTTCGAATGCGAGCACCGCATGCGGCACCGGGATGGGACCTATCGCTGGATGAATTGCCGGGGCGCGGCAGTACCGGGTGCCGCCGGCCGGGTGATCCGCATGGCTGGTTCGCTGAGCGACGTCACCGCGGCCAAGTTGGCCGATCCGCTGACCGGCTTGGCGAACCGGCTCTTGTTCACGGAGCGTCTGGAGCGGGAATTCGCCGCCTATCGCGCGGATCCGGCCGCGCAATTCGCGGTGATATTCCTGGATATCGACCGGTTCAAACTGATCAACGACAGCCTGGGGCACCAGGCCGGCGACCAGTTGCTGGTGGCCATGGCCGAGCGCCTGGTGCGCGGCGTGCGCACGGGCGCTTCCCGCGCGCGGCCCGCATCCCGCGACTTGGCCGCACGGCTGGGCGGCGACGAGTTCGCGGTCCTGTTGTGCGACTTGTCCGATCCGGCGGAATCTTTGCAGGTGGCCCAGCGCATCTTGACGGAAGTGCGGGAACCGTTCACGCTGGGCGATCGCGGCGTTTTCTGTACCGTGAGCATCGGCATCGCGCCGTGCGGCGCAGGGTACCGCTTCGCGGCCGATATGGTGCGGGACGCCGACACGGCCATGTATACGGCCAAGAGCAAGGGCCGCTCCCGCTGCGAAGTCTTCGACGAAACCATGCGCGCGCGGGTAGTGGAACGTCTGCAAATGGAGAACGACTTGCGGCGCGCAGTCGAGCGCCATGAGTTGTCCGTCAACTACCAACCGAAGGTCCGGCTCACCGACCGCCGCATTTGCGGCTTCGAAGCCTTGGCGCGATGGCGCCACCCCCAACGCGGCTGGATTCCGCCCACCGAGTTCATTCCGGTGGCGGAGGAGACCGGCTTGATTCACGACCTGGACATGTGGATCTTGCGGGAAGCCTGCGCGCAGATGCAGCGCTGGCACACTGCGTATCCCAACGGCGGGCCCTTGGCCATCAGCGTAAATCTTTCGCCGCGCCAGTTTGAGCAACCCCATCTGGTCGAGGAGATCGCGGCGGTGTTGCAGGAAACCGGCATCGAACCATCCAGTCTGCGTCTGGAGATCACCGAAGGCGTGCTGATGGACAATCACGAGCTCGCCCGCGACATCCTGACACGTTTGAAGGGACTGGGCGTCGGACTGAAAATCGACGACTTCGGAACCGGCTATTCGAGCCTGGCCTACCTGGCGCAGCTTCCTTTCGACACGCTGAAGATCGACCGGTCGTTCACTCTGCAGTTAGAGGGTGGCGACTGCAACTCTCAGATCGTCAAATCCATTCTCGACATGGCCCACACGCTGGGCATGCAGGTGGTCGCCGAGGGGGTGGAACACAACGACCAGATTACCCGCTTGATATCCATGGGATGCGAGTTTGGCCAGGGATTTCTCTTCTCCAAACCCGTTTCCGCGCAAGAGGCGGAGCTTTTGGTGGCCGCGATGACGGCTCCCCCTATTGCAGGTCTCCCAGTGGGGCAGGTTGGCAACCTGCGGGCCGATTGTTAATCGGCCCTGGCTCTCTATTTACAAGATTTGAAGTTGCAATTAAGTCGGCAATGTCTTATACTAATCTTGCGGAAGTTATGCGGACGACGGTAGCATCTGCGCTGATTTTGTTTCTCGTGAGCGTGGTTGCGCTATGTCCCGCCATCGTCTGTCCGATAACTGCTCCTTCCTGCTGCCACAAGCCCGCGAAGACTACCCCGGATTGCCCTTACTCGATTTTGGAAAAGAGTAAGGCGAGCCCCGTGGTCACGCATGCCAAGTGGGTTGCTTCCATCGTTCGCGCGGAACATCGCGCTGTCATCCTGATCGCCGGTCCAACAGTCGAAGTTCCGTCCCGCATGGCCGATGTGTCCGGTCTCTTCCTCCGCAATCGCGTTCTCCTGATCTAAATCGCGCCTGGTTAGCAGGTGTGTCTCACTAAGTCCAAAATTTACGAAAGGAGAACCATCATGAAAAAGATAGCTGTAAGTGTGTTCAGCCTGGCGGCCTTTTTGTTACTGACTCTGTCGCCCGCGCTGGCGCTGGCTTCGGGCGACTGCTGCCACGGGCAGCCCTGCTGCGGCCAGGCATGCTGCCATCACAGTAAGTAGGACAGGCCTCCCGGCCTGTCGGGCGGGGCGGGCCATGGGTCTGCCCCGCCGGTTAACGCCCCGTTCGCGGATCAATAGAACGTTCGGAACAGTTCCGATCCTGGTTCGTGATATCGCTTGGCCCACTTGCCCGACGCCGCAGCGTCTACGAGATCTTGCACAGTGATCGTAACCACCATGAACCCTGGACTCGATCCAAAAAGACCTTCCGAACGAAAATGATCGTGCCAATGATCGTGGAGGGGCGTCAGATCGACATGAAACTCCTCGCCAAATTTCTCAAAGAACTCTACGGCATCGTCACCGTCCATTCCGATGTCCTGGGCAAGACGGGAAGAGAGATGTAAGCTCTTTCTTTTTATTCCGGCCGCATCCGCAATTAGGGCGATGATGTCTTCTCCAAGTTGGGCCATCCATTTGCTATCGTACACTCGCCCGAATCCGAATAAAATGGGACCTAGTGCCAATGCGGACCATCTTCCACGTAGACATGGACGCGTTCTTCGTGTCCGTCGAAGAGTTGTTCGATCCCTCGCTCAAAGGCAAAGCCGTGGTGGTGGGCGGCCGGCCCAACGAGCGCGGCGTGGTATCCGCGGCGTCGTATGAAGCGCGCAAGTTCGGCGTGCATTCCGCGATGCCGCTGCGCACCGCCGCGCGACTGTGTCCGCACGCCATCTTCGTGGACGGCCATCCCACCCGCTACCGCGACTGCTCCGCTCGCGTGCGCGAGACACTGAACCGCTTCTCGCCGGTGGTCGAGATGGCTTCCATCGACGAGGCCTACCTGGATATGACCGGCACCGAGCGCCTGCATGGTCCGCCGCTGGCCGCCGCGCACACGTTGCACCAGACCATGAAATCGGAAACGCAGCTCAACTGTTCCGTCGGCGTGTCGAGCGCGCGCCTGGTGTCCAAGGTGGCCTCCGATCAAGCCAAGCCCAATGGCGTGCTATGGATCGTGCCCGGCGCGGAAGCCGCGTTCCTGGCGCCGCTGGACGTGCGCAAGATTCCGGGCGTCGGCAAGGTCACCGAAAATAACCTGCACCTGCTGTCGATCCGCAAGGTCGGTGACCTGGCGCGCCTGGATGCCCGCTTTCTGGAAGAGCGCTTCGGCAAGTGGGGGCTGGCCCTGGCCGGCAAGGCGCGCGGCCTGGATGCGGGCGGCTGGTTCGACGCCGAAATTGGCGCGAATGCCGATCCGAAGTCGATCAGCCACGAACACACTTACAACGAAGACACCAGCGACCTCGCGGCGATTGAATCCACGCTGGCCCGGCTTTCTGAAATGGTAGGCCGCCGCTTGCGCGAAAACGGCCTGCACGCGCGCACCGTTCAGCTCAAACTGCGGTATTCGGATTTCTCCACCATCACGCGCGCGCACTCGGTCGAGCGCCCCACACAGCTCGATACGGAGATCTTCAACGAAGCGCGCGCGCTCTTCCTGAAGAATTGGAAGCCCGGCGCGCGCGTGCGTCTGTTGGGGGTGCACGCCTCGTCCTTTGAAGACGTGCACGATCAGTTGGACCTGCTGGATGAGGGCAAGCACGAGCGCTGGCGGCAGGCTACCGCCGCCGCAGACCGGCTGCGCGACAAGTATGGCGACTCCGCCGTATCCCTGGCCGCGGGGCTGAAGGGCGGCTTCCGCGAGCGCACGCACGATGCTATGCCGCTCCAGGGTCCGCCCAAGCCGCGTCGAAGCTAATCTCGCCGCGTCGCCGTGTCGCCGCGTCAATCGCCACTCACAGTACACTGGAAGCTAACGATGCCGGCGCGCATTCACATCATCGGCGGAGGCTTAGCGGGATCCGAGGCCGCCTGGCAGATCGCCGAAGCCGGACTGACGGCCGTGCTCTACGAAATGCGCCCGGTGCGCCCGACTGCGGCCCACCAGACCGATCGCCTGGCCGAACTGGTCTGCAGCAATTCGCTCAAGTCCGAGCAGGAAGGCTCCGCGCCTTGGCTGTTGAAGCAGGAACTGCGGCGGCTGGGATCGCTGGTGCTGCAGGCGGCCGCGCAAGCGCGCGTTCCCGGCGGACAGGCGCTTACCGTGGACCGCGACATCTTTTCGGCGGAGGTGACGCGCGCGATCAGCGGGCATCCGCGCATCGAAATACGCCGCGAGGAGGTCCGCGAAGTCCCGGACGAAGGCGCGGGCGTCACCGGCATCGCCATCATTGCCACTGGCCCGCTGACCAGCGATGCGTTAGCCGATGAAATCGGCCGCCTCACCGGTTCCGGCCGCCTGTTCTTCTACGACAGTATCAGCCCCATCGTGGAGGCGGATTCGGTCGATGCATCCATCGCTTTCCGCGCATCGCGCTACGGCAAATCCCTCGATGGCACCGCGGATTACCTCAACTGCCCCTTCGACCGCGCGCAATATGAGGCTTTCGTGGACGCCCTGCTGGCCGCCCAGACCGTCTCTTCCCACCTTGCCGAAGATTTGCCCGATAAAGACGTGCCTTATTTCGAAGCCTGCCTGCCCATCGAGGAACTGGCGCGCCGCGGCCGCGATACGCTGCGCTTCGGTCCCATGAAGCCCATGGGATTGATCGATCCGCGCACCGGCCGCCGTCCCTGGGCCGCGGTGCAACTCCGCCAGGAAAACCTGCGCGCCGATAGCTTCAACCTGGTCGGCTTCCAGAACCATCTGAAATTCGGCGAACAGGCCCGCATTCTGCGCATGATCCCGTCGCTGGAGCGTGCCGAGTTCCTGCGGTTCGGCCAGATTCATCGCAACACCTACATCAACGCGCCGGCGCTGCTGGCGCCCACACTGCAGTTGCGCGCGCGGCCGGAGATCCTGTTCGCCGGGCAGATTTCCGGTGTGGAGGGTTACGTGGAAGCCATCGCCACCGGCCTCGCGGCGGGTCTGCACGCGGTGGAACTCGCCTCAGGCGCCTGTCCCCAACCGTTTCCGCGGGAGACCGCGCTGGGTTCGCTCTGCCATTACATATCCGGCGCAGACCCGCGCAACTATCAACCCGCGAACATCACTTTCGACCTGCTGCCGCAACTCGACGAATCCACGCGGCATAAGCTGCGGCACGATAAACGCGCGCGCCACGCGGAAGTCTGCCGGCGGGCGGCCGAAGCCATGGACCAGCATCTGCACGCGCATGTCTGAACTCGAACTCCAAATCGGACGGTACCTCGAAGAACTGGCGCGTGCGCAAGCCTCGCCGCACACGCTGGAGTCCTACGGCGGCGACTTGCGACAGTTCGTGGAGTTCTTCACGCCGCCGGGGAGCCAACCGCCGCCACTCGCCCAGTTCGGCGTGCTCGAAATCCGCGAGTGGCTGGCCGATCTTTATGCCCGCCAACTCAGCGCCGTGTCCATCCGGCGCAAACTGGCGGCGGTGCGCTCGCTGTTCCGGTTTCTTTCGCGCGAGGGGCTGATCCCCATGAATCCGGCGCGGCTGGTGCGCACGCCCAGGGCTCCGAAAACCCTGCCGGACGTGATGACCGCGGAGCAGGCCAATGGACTGGTCGACGCGGTGGCCGCGGATAAATTCGAACGCGCGCATCCGGCCCGCGACCGCACCATTTTCGAGTTCCTCTACGGCTGCGGCCTGCGCGTGAGCGAGTTGGTGGGGCTGAACCTGGAGGATATCGACCGCGCCGAGCGCTGGATTCGTGTGCGCGGCAAGGGGAAGAAGGAGCGCCAGGTGCCCTTCACCTCACAGGCCGCCGCCGCTCTGGACCGCTATCTGCCGGACCGCGGCGCGGCGCCCCGCGAGCCCGCCGTCTTCCTGAATCATCGCGGCGGGCGGCTGACGGCGCGCGGCGTGGGCGGCATCGTCAAGCTCTACGGCATTCTGGTGAATGGCGACTCTTCCATTCACCCGCACAGTTTCCGCCACGCCTACGCCACGCATCTGCTGGCCGACGGCGCCGACTTGCGCGCCATACAGGAGTTGCTGGGCCACGCGCGCCTTTCGACCACGCAGAAGTACACTCAGGTTTCGCTTACCGATCTGATGGAGGTTTATGACCGCGCCCACCCCAAAGCCTGACGGACCCGATGAGAAGGCTCCGCCGCGCCGTTTCCGCATCCCGCGATCGGCCACTCTGGCCGGCAGCGCCTGCCTGGCCTTCGCCGTCTTCGCCGTGGCGCTGATCCGCGTGTTGCCGTCCCCGCACTCGCATGCCGATTTCCTGATCGTCGGCACGCTGGCGACACTGGCGGCGCTGATCACCATCTTCGCGGGGCTGGTGCTGGGACGGCGGAAGAGGTGAAAAACAGAAGACAGAAGTCAGAAGACATAAGTCAGAAGCCGGAAATCGCCGCTATCCCGCGCCCTGCTGCTATTCTGTCTCCTAACTTCTGACTTCTGTCTTCTCTTTTTACAACCTTCATCGCATCGTAACGATATCGCAGCAATTCTGGTCTATGAATATACTATGGGCCCCAAAACAAAATTGCTGCCAATTGTACTGGCGCTGGGCTGCTGTCCAACCCTCCTCGCCGAACCCGCCGGCGCCTGGCACGGTCCGCGCGTCATCATCATCGGTGTGGACGGCTTGAGCGTCGACGGCGTAGCCAAGGCGAATGTGCCCCGCCTCCGCGAGTTGATGGCCCGCTCGGCCTGGACCCTGGAAGCCCGCGCCGTCCTGCCTACCCTCAGTAGTCCGAATTGGGCTTCGGCCATCAACGGCGCCTCGCCCGCGCAGCACGGCATCACCTCCAACGGCTACCTGCGGCACATGGTGGAATTCCAGCCGGTCTGCCGCACTGAAGACGGCAAGTTCCCCACCATTTTCGGACTCCTGCGGGCCTCCTACCCTGCCAGCCGCATTGCCGTCTTTCACGATTGGGATGGCTTTGCCGATCTTCTGGAGAAGCGCGCTCCGGACGTACTGCGGCACGTGGCGGGCGCCGCCAGCACTACCGCCGCGGCCATCGCCTACTGGACGGCCAATCGCCCCGCGCTCATGTTCCTGCATCTGGATAACGTGGATCACACCGGGCACGCGCACGGCTGGTTCAGCAAAGAATACTACCAGGCCGTTGCGGATGCCGACGGCTACGTAGGCCAGGTGCTCGATATGATGGATGCGCTGGGCGCGCGCGACTCAACTTACATCGTTGTGACTTCCGATCACGGCGGGACCAAGCATGGGCATGGCAAGAACTCGCTGCCCGAGATTCAGATTCCGTGGATTCTGGCCGGACCGGGCGTGATTCGCGCGCAGATTACCGTTCCGGTGAACATCTTCGACACGGCCTTGACGGTGGCATGGATCTTCCGTCTGCAGCCATCCGATTGCTGGATCGGCCGCCCGGTCCAGACCGCTTTTCTCCCGGCGCTGGTCGCGGCGCACTCCAACGCGGCCGCCGCCCGCGCGACGCGTCCGGATTGCGCGCCGGACCGGCAATTGACCGGCTTCTCCGACCGGCTGAAGGTCCAACTTGCCACAGCCAAAGATTGACCTCATCTACATCGACGCGGGCGGCGGACACCGCGCCGCGGTCACGGCGCTCGATGCTGTGATCCGCGAACAGCGGCGGCCGTGGGAAACACGGCTGCGCAATATCCAGGATCTGCTGCACGACATCGACGTGATCCGCAAGCTCACCGGCATTCCGTTCCAGGAAGTCTACAACATCATGCTGCGGCGCGGCTGGACCCTGGGCACCGCGCAACTGATCCCTCCCATGCATCTGGCCATCCGCATCTTCCATGACGCTGAAGTGCGCGCCCTCGCCGCACACTGGAGCCAGGACCCGCCGCAAATGGTGGTCTCGCTGATCCCGCATTACAACCGGGCCATCAAACAGGCCCTGGCGCAAGTATGTCCCGGCGCGGCGCTGGTTACCATTCTCACCGACATCGCCGACTATCCGCCGCACTTCTGGATGGAGCGCCAGGACCAGTATGTGATTTGCGGGTCCAGCCGGGCGGTGGCCCAGGCGCGCGCGCTCGGTTATTCCGAAAGCCGCATTTTGCGCACGTCCGGAATGATTTTGAATCCGAAGTTCTACGCGCCGATCGCGCTGGACCGCGCCGCCGAACGCACCCGCCTGGGACTCCGCCCGGATTTGCCCACCGCCCTGGTGTCGTTCGGCGGGCAAGGCTCCATGGACGCGGTGAAGGTCGCGCGGGCCATCAACCGCTGCCGGTCCGAAGTCCAGATGATCGTGCTCTGCGGGCGACATCCGGAAGCCTTCCGGAAGCTGCGCGCGATGCGCCATCGCGTGCCGGTACACGTCGAGGGGTTCACCACCGACGTCCCATTTCATATGCGGCTGGCCGACTTCTTCATCGGCAAACCCGGCCCCGGCAGCATCAGCGAAGCGCTGGCCATGCGGCTGCCCGTGATCGTCGAGCGCAATTCGTGGACCCTGGCGCATGAGCGCTTCAACGCCGACTGGATCGTGGAACAGCAGGTCGGGATGGTGGTGAACAACTTCCGGCACTTGGACGATGCCGTCGCGGAGTTGTTGTCGCCCGCGAATTACGAGCGCTGCCGCGCCAACGCCGCGGCGTCCCGGAACTCGGCGGTCTACGAAATTCCCGAATTGCTCGCCAAGGTCCTCGACGGCGCCGCATGGGGCAGCCTCGTAGGCTGCGGACCCGCTCTCAAGCCGGTCCAGCCGAAAGCCGCCAGCTCGCTATTTCGCTAGAATAAAAGCAATGCGACTCGCAGCGATTCTGCTGTCCGGCTGTCTGGCAGCGGCCTGCCTTGCCCAGAGTGCGCCGTCGGCCACCATCCGCGGCACGCTGCTGCAGCGTCCCGGGAAACCGCCAGCCATCGAAAGCGCCGATCATCGTACGATTTCCCTAGATGGCGACGAGCCTACCAAAGGGGTGCTTAACGATAAGCGTCTGGCGGGCTTCGACCTGGAAGCCAAGGGCCACTTTACCGCCCCGGACCAATTCCTGGTGGACCCCATCCATACAAAAGCGATGTTCGTCCACAAGGACGGTCACGTAAAGGTGATTACTTACTGGTGCGACGTTTGCTCCATCCGCACTTACACGCCCGGACCGTGTTGGTGCTGCCAGAAGGAGACGTTGCTCGATCTGCGCGATCCGGATGCGGATCAATAAATGCGCCTACTCGCCGCCTGTCTTTTTCCGCTCATGTCCATCGCCGCCGATTATTCCGCGCAGAAAACCGTAGTGGACGGCATCGAAGTGGTGCGCCTGACCGACGCGGCGCGCCACGCCGAAGCGGCCATCGCGCCATCCCTCGGCAACCTGGCGTACGAGTTCAAGGTGAACGGCAAGAATGTATTCTGGCTGCCCTATGAGACTTTGGCCGAGATGAAGGCTAAGCCCCAATTCGGCGGCATTCCGTTCCTGGCGCCGTGGGCCAACCGCCTGAGTGAGGATGCGTTTTTCGCCAACGGCGAGAAGTTCCGGCTCAACCCGGATTTGGGCAACATCCGCCGCGACCAGAACCAGCATCCTATCCACGGACTGCTCACTGTCTCGCCGGATTGGGAGGTTACCGCGGTCGAAGCCGATGCCGATTCTGCGCGCGTGACCAGCCGCTTAGAATTCTGGACGCATCCCGAGTTGATGGCGCAGTTTCCCTTCGCGCACACGATCGAGATGACCCACGTCTTGCGCGGCGGCATTCTGGAAGTCCGGACCACGCTCCGGAATCTGTCCGGCGCGCCCATGCCGGTGGGCATCGGATACCATCCCTACTTCCAGCTTCACGACGCGCCGCGTGACCAGTGGAAGGTGCATCTGGCTGCGCGCGATCATGTGACGCTGTCGAAGATGCTGATACCCACGGGTGAGCGCAAGCCGCTGGAGTTTCCCGATCCGCTGCCGCTGGCCGGCGTGGCGCTCGACGATGTATTCGGCGGCCTGGTGCGCGACGCCTCGGATCGCGCTACCTTCTCCGTGGAAGGCGCGCATGAAAAGATTTCCGTGATTTATGGGCCGAAATACACGGTCGCGGTGGTCTACGCGCCACCCGGCCGCCAGTTCATCTGCTTCGAGCCCATGTCCACCGTCACCGATGGGTTCAACCTGGCGCACGCCGGGGTGTATAAGGAATTGCAGAGCATCCCGCCGGCGGGTGTTTGGCGCGAGAGCTTTTGGATCGCCCCCACCGGATTCTGACGTGGCGCACGCAATCATGCGTGCCGTGTCGGCACTCGTGCCGACACAACAAGGTGTCGAGAAGAGTCTCGACACGGCACGCATGAGTGCGTGCGCCACGTTACCCTAAAAACCATGGCCTCGCAATCCGAAAAGGCTGAAATCTTTCGCGCGCTGCATCGCGGGCCGGAAATCCTGGTATTGCCCAACGCCTGGGATTGCGTCAGCGCGCGCATTGTCGAGGAAGCCGGCTTTCCGGCCATCGCCACCACCAGTGCGGGCGTGGCAAACGCGTTGGGCTACCCCGACGGCGAACACATCCCCGCGGCCGAGATGCTGGCCGCCGTCGCCCGCATTGCCCGATGCGTGGGCGTTCCGGTGACCGCGGACCTGGAAGCCGGCTATCGCGATATCGCCGCGACAGCCGCCGGTCTGGTAGCCTCGGGCGCCATAGGATTGAATCTGGAGGACGCAGGCGGCGACCCTGCGCAGCACGCCGCGCACATTTCGACTGTACGCCGCGTGGGCCGCGATCTGGGTGTAAACCTGGTGATCAACGCCCGCACGGATCTGTATCTCGATCGGACTGGCTGCGATCCCGCGTTGCGCTTCGATTGGTCCTGCGAGCGGTTGCGGGCCTACATCGATGCCGGTGCGGACTGCGTCTTCGTACCGGGCATCGCGGACGAAGATACGATCCGGCGCTTCGTGGAGGCGCTGAATTTCCCGTTCAATGTGCTGGCCGCAGCGGGAACGCCGCCCATCCGGCGTTTGCAGGAACTCGGCGTGGCGCGCGTCAGCGTCGGCTCCGGCCTGGCCCGCGCAGCCATGGGAATCACGCGGCGCATCGCCGAAGAGTTGAAGACGAGTGGAACTTACGATGGCATGTTACAAAGCGCCATCCCGTATTCACTCAGCCGCCTCTTCGAGAAGTGATCGATGAGACTATTGATATGCATCCTGTTATTAATCCTCTTGCCGTACGTGGCAAACCAAGTTAGAAAACCGGCAAAGTGGTTCGGCCGGCCCTTTCTATGGTTAATGAATATCTCCCACTCCAGCCTGACTGACTGGGGGCTGCAGCACGTCATGGTCGGGAAGCGCTTCACCATTCTGGATGTGGGTTGCGGCGGAGGCAGGACGATTGAAAAGCTGGCCGCGCTTGCCGCTGAAGGCATGGTTTACGGCATCGACTACGCTAAGGGCAGTGTGGCCGCATCACGCTCGAAAAACGCGCGGCTGATCAAGGCGGGACGCGTTGCAATAGAGCAGGCTTCCGTGTCGCGGCTTCCGTTTCCGGAGGACAAGTTCGATCTCGTTACCGCAGTGGAAACCCAGTATTATTGGCCTGATTTAGTCGCAGATATGCGGGAGATCCTGCGCGTGCTCAAACCTGGTGGAACGCTGGTCGTCATCGCCGAAAGCTACAAGAGCGGCAAGTATGATAAGTTGCAAGGGCCGCTGATGAAGTTGTTGAGCAACTCGCGCCTGGGTGTGAGTGAGCATCGCGACTTATTTGTAACCGCCGGATACCAGGGTATTCAGACGTTTGAAGAGCGTAAGAAAGGCTGGATCTGCGCGATAGGTAGAAAGCCCGGCGCTGCTTAGCATCGCCTTGGAGGGCGGCCAATCTTGGCCGCAGCCGCCTTTTTAGGCGGCCAGAGCCGGCTGAAAGCCGTTCCCCGTGGGGACCCCAGGGCAGATTGTCCGCCCTCCGATCATTGAAATAACGGCTCACCCGTTCTGGTACGATGGCCTCTCTATGTCCGCACCCATTTCGAAAAGCCGGCTGATCCTCGCCGCCATCCTGGCCATTTTCGTCTACGGCATGATTGCGGCGATGCTCGGGACGTTGCTTCCCGACCTCTCGCGCAAGTACGGCCTCACGCCGGATCAGGACGGCGGCATCGCCCTGGCGCAAGCCATCGGCCTCATCATCGCTTCCCTGGCAGTCGGCCCGCTGATCGATAACAAGGGCAAGAAAACCGGGCTGCTGCTGGGTCTGGGCCTGATCGCGGCGTCGTTGTTCGTGGTGCCCAACTCCCCAGCCGGCGCGCTGGCGATCGTGTTTCTCGCGCTGGGGGTGGGCGGCGGCATCATCGTGACCGCGGCCAACGCGCTGGTCAGCGATATCAGCGAGGAGCGCCGCGCCACCACGCTCAATTTGTTGAACCTGTTCTTCGGGCTGGGCGGGCTGGCCACGCCGCTGATCGGCGCCTATATGCACGGCAACACCATCGCGCTGTGCTACCTGGTGGCGGTGTTGACCGTCGGAACCTTCCTGCTGCATGCCGTCACACCCATGCCGCCGCCTACCGGAGAGCGCGGCTTCAAAGTGAGCGAGGCGGGGCAGCTTCTGGGCCGGCCGATTCTGTTCCTTCTCTCTTTCCTGCTGTTCCTGTACGTCACCTGCGAAGTGGGCGTTTGGAACTGGCTGCCCCGGCATCTAGTCGCGCAAGGCATTCCCGAATCGCGCGCGCTCGGCATCCTCTCGCTGGGCTTCGCCCTGGGCCTGCTGGTCGGCCGCGTGGTGGTTTCCCGCATCCTGATCAAGGTTTCCTCGCCCACTGTCACGTTGGTCGCCTCCATTCTGATGGCGGTCACCACCTATGCCATGCTGCAAACCACCGACGCATTTCTGGCCGGCATCCTGGTTTTCTGCGCCGGCCTGGCCATGGCTCCCGTCTTCCCCACTACGCTCGCCATGGTGGGCGACGCCTTTCCTCGAATGACCGCCACCGCCATGGGGATCGCCATTACCTCCGGTTGGATCGGCTTGGCAGTCAGTTCGCGCATTATCGGTGCGGTCGCGGGGAACGATCCGTCCCGACTGAAGACCGCGCTCCTGGTGATCCCCATCGCCTCCGTGATTATGGTGCTCGTCACCCTGGTGATTCGCCCGATGCTGGCACAGAAGAAAGCTTGATGCCCATTCCATGCGCGCAGCTTGGCTCTTCCTCCTGCTGACGCCGCTCAGCGCCCAAACATACGACCTCGTCATCCGCAACGGCCGCGTCATCGATCCGGAGAGCGGCCTCGACGCCGTGCGCCACCTGGGCATCTCCGCCGGCAGGATCCAGTCCGTTTCCGCCACGCCGCTAACCGGGCGCAACACGATCGACGCCACAGGCCTGGTGGTCGCGCCGGGATTCATCGATCTCCACGCGCACGGGCAGGATGCCGAAAACTACCGATACCAAGCCATGGACGGCGTCACCACCGCGCTCGAAATGGAGGTTGGCGTGGCCGATGTGGACGCCTGGTACGACAAGCGGGAGTCCCAAACCCTGATCAATTACGGCGCTGCCGTCGGCCACATCCCCGTGCGCATGCGCGTGATGCACGATCCCGGTGGCTTCCTGCCCACTGGCGATGCGGCCCATCGCGCCGCCACTGCCGCAGAAATCGGCGAGTGCCGCCGCCAGATCGAGGAAGGCCTGGAGCGCGGGGCCGTCGGCGTCGGCATGGGACCGCATTACACCCCCGCCGCGTCGCGCTGGGAAATCCTGGAGATGTTCCGCGCCGCCGCGCGCTTCAAGGCCGTCTGCTTCGTGCATTTGCGCTCCGCCGGCGATGAAAGCGTGGCCGCGCTGGAAGAGGTAGTCGCCGCCTCCGCTTTAACCGGCGCACCCGTACACGTGGCCCACATTACCAGCAACGGATTGCGCGCCACGCCGCGCCTGCTGCAGATGATCGCGGAAGCCCGCGCGCGCCAGTTCGACATCACCACCGAGCTTTATCCCTACACCGCCGCCATGTCCGCCATCGAATCCGCGCTGTTCGATCCCGGCTGGCAAAGCGTGTTGGGTATCGGCTTCGGCGACCTGCAGTGGACCGCGACCGGAGAGCGCCTCACCGCCGAATCCTTTGCGCGTTACCGCCGCGCCGGCGGCGGAGTAATCCTGCACATGATTCCGCAGACCGCGCTGGACGTCGCCATGGCCGCCCCGTTTGTCATGATCGCGAGCGATGGCGGGATGCGCAACGGCAAGGGCCACCCGCGCACCGCCGGCACATTCGCGCGCATCCTGGGCCGGTACGTGCGCGAAACCGGCGCGCTCAGCCTGGCCGAAGCCATCCGCAGGATGAGCCTCATGCCCGCCCAGCGCCTGCAGGAACGCGTGCCCGCCATGCGCAATAAAGGGCGCATCCGCGAAGGCGCAGACGCCGACCTTACTCTCTTCGATCCCCTGACCGTGGCGGACGCTTCGACTTACGAGAATCCTGCCCGCTATTCGACCGGCATCCGCTACGTGCTGGTCAACGGTGTGCCGGTGGTGAGCGACGGCAAGCTGCGGGACGCGACGCCCGGCCGCGCCGTGCGCGCGCACTTACCATAACCCGCCCCTGCAACCTGCTACGATTGCGCTTCAATGGACGCCGTCCAGATTTCAAATGTTACAAAAACCTTCGGCACTGTAACCGCCGTCGACGACTTATCGCTCGCGGTCCCCGAAGGTTCCGTGTATGGTTTTATCGGGCCGAATGGCTCCGGCAAGACCACCACCATGCGCATGATCTCGAGCATCTTCTATCCCGACCGCGGGGATGTCCGCGTGTTCGGCAAGCAGATGTTGGGTGCGCGTTCCGAGCTGATCGGCTACCTGCCGGAAGAGCGCGGCCTGTATCGCAAGATGGCCGTGCGGGCGCTATTGGAGTTCTACGGCGAATTGCGCAGCGGCCGCAAAGTCGCCGCGGAGGTGGAATACTGGCTCCAGAAGCTGGACCTGGCCAAGTGGGGGCCGCAGAAAGTGCAGACCCTGAGCAAAGGCATGAGCCAGAAAGTGCAATTTATCGCCGCCGTGGTTCCGGCGCCCAAGCTGCTCATCCTGGATGAGCCC